>Ga0099824_1004912_pt1 | contig 19030 bp, 10 predicted proteins | sample SiratrowhiteBW_FD_76837 | JGI IMG/M metagenome (GOLD analysis project Ga0099824, IMG submission 76837) | Root nodule microbial communities of legume samples collected from California, USA - Siratro white BW | ecosystem: Host-associated > Plants > Roots > Nodule | place: USA: California... | reverse complement strand
TTTTTTTTTTTTTTTTTTTTTTTTTTTTTTTTTTTTTTTTTTTTTTTTTTGTTTTTTTTTTTTTTTTTTTTTTTTTTTTTTTTTTTTTTTTATCTATTTAACAGTTTGTGCATGTTTATAATATTCAGTTTGGCTGAACAGAGTAAAATTGGTGTGTAAACACTCACTTTAGCATTGAAACTGTAATTTACTGTCACCATCGATGGTATTAAAATCTTAAAACGTAATTTAGTATGTCATTTAACCTCTGCATCACTCATTTGTTCTCTTTTGGTTCCTAAACTTAACCTTTTACATTCATTTTTTTACCATCATAATGATGAGTCATGACTGAGCTTGGGTCATAGGATATTCTCGATGGGTCGATCACCTACATGTGAATCCTCATTTGAAGTTAGACTTAAGAGGAAGAGAAAGAAGTTTAAGATTTGGACACTAGGTAACTCAACCAAGGTCACATACTGCTTATTAGGCAATCTGTATCAATACGGGTAGTTGCAAACAGAATTGCGGAAATATCTATATAGGCCATAATTCTCGGGGATAGCAGAACCAAGGGAGGCGTAACCTCCCAACCTTCCAACACTCCCGTCATTCTTTTTGTTAAGATCGTGATATTTTGGCATGTGAGCTTCCCTTAGAGAGGGTGCTGAAAGCTACCCTATAAAAGTCACCACAAGCTCAACCAGAGGGATACTTGAACTTACTAGCTTAAAGTCATTACTTTGAACCAGGATAATTTTAATTTGTCATTTTAGTCTCTAATTCCAAATGTCATTTGAGTGACTTAATTAAAAATTCAGGAGACTAAAATATCTGGAAGTATGTTGTTGAGTTCACATACTAAAATAACATTAAGTCCTTAGATTCAAGGATCAAAATAATAAGAAGTATGTGATGTAGACACATATTAACTTTAAGGGAGATTTTTTAGTGGTGAGACTAAAGTGTTAGACAAATTACACTTCCTGAAATCATTTTAATTTTTAGTACTCTTAGCTACCCCTGGTGATATTAAATTAAACACTAAAATGTTTGTTTACCTCTAAGATTATGATACAATGCATGTATGTATATGATAGTTAATAAATCATGATGTTGATTAAATTGCAGTAGTTAATTTTCTAATTAATCTTCATGATTGAGCTTTTATCTTTCAAAGTGTACTTCATTTTAGAGGACTTAAATTCTCTTACTTTTGGTTTTTCTAATGTTTGTGACCGGATAAGTAACATTGAATACATTTTAAAAATATTTTTAAAAATTATGCCTATGTTACACACTGAAAAATGTTTGTGTTTTTAAACATCTCAATAAAATGTGACAAATATGATATTTGTTGGTTGTGGATGTGTATTAAGTTAGAGATTAGAGAGCGTAAGCAGAGTAAATATTTGCTATGCAATAGACTGAGCTAAAATAATCTTAATCATCCATGTATGATCAAGATTAACTCTTACTTCTCGCACTTACCAGATACACCTCCAATTACTTGTTTCTTATCTGAGTCACCAGGATTTGAACCCATTTTAGTTCGCTTGATGAATTCCCTGTTTTTGGTTCATCAGTTTCATTTTGAATAGCTTATGAACAAAAGGTTTCCACTTGTTGACTCCAAATTTTATGGCAAATTTTTTTATCATTGTACAGAAATGGGTTTACTCACATGGATACAGGCCTGGGCAGGCTATGATGTTATGGAAGCGAATGTATGGAAACAACATTTGGGCCCAACATGTTGATGAGTTGGAAGGTTATTTCTTCTTCATTTAACACCTCTTGTATTTGAGAGGGGGTTAAGAACTATTGTTTTATATACTTCAGACCCTCCTAGTGAAATAGTGAAGTTTTGCCTATGAATTTTGAGCTGAATAATTTGAATTGACTAGTAATTCTTGTAAGTTTATGTGTATATATATCTTATGATTCAGGATTGAATAAAGATTTCAAGAAAATGTTGAATGAAAATGCTGAATTCAAGGCACTTGCTCTGAAAGAAATTCGCACAGCATCTGATGGAACAAGAAAGGTAAATTGATCTTTCTTTGTTTTATTTTCATAGTTTTCATCATTAAATCCATCTAGCTAGAGAATGATATGAAACCTGGATGTTATTTATGTTTTGATTTATAGCTTCATAATTACTTGCATAGCTTGCTTATATTTAGTTGTGTTTCTGGAGAGTATTCTTGTTGACTTTAAACTCACAGGATATTGCAGATTTTATTCAAATTGGATGATGGGCTGGTCATAGAAACAGTTGTCATTCCTTGTGACAGAGGTAGGACTACTGTATGCGTTTCAAGTCAGGTTGGATGTGCCATGAATTGTCAATTTTGCTATACTGGAAGGCAAGTCTTATTTTACACCGAAGATAGCGATTTGATGGTTATGTTTTACTTTTCATGCAACTTTATTTAGCGTGATTGTTTTTGCAGAATGGGTCTTAGGAGACATCTTACTGCTGCAGAAATAGCAGAACAGGCTGTTTTTGCTAGACGCTTGCTCACAGATGAAGTTGGCTCCATCACAAATGTTGTCTTTATGGTAGGTTTAACATTGCATTGATAATTCTAATGCTTACTTTATTAGTAGCTAATAAAATACCACCTTGGTCTGTTAGATCTTTCATTGCATTTAATGCGTACTTTGTTCGTGCTGACACGTCAGTATAGTGATAGCTATATCCCTTATCCTTGAAATTAAAGTACTGTTTCTATTTCAATGTGCAAGTGGACTTTTCTATATATTCATGTTATAGTTCAAGCCAATGTGCTCCTTTCTTTTTTTAACTGTCTTTGTGTTTCCATTTTAATGTTGTAGCGTTATGCCTTCACTTTTCTAAATGGTTTCTAAAGTACTTCTGTGTATGCTTTCTTATGTGTCAGCAATTTAGAGCATGTTAGTAAACCTGTGTGCATTATTGCAAATGGATGTTCACACGTCCAAAACATGAAATGGAGAAGAGTGTGTCAGGTGTTAAACATGGATTTAAAAGTTTGGATAACCAAAAAAGCTATTAGCTGCACTATTCTAAGCTTCTTGTTAAAAGTTTCGATACCCTATTTCATATTATTTATGAAACTCTAACCCACAAAATAACAGAATTCACACAGTATGCAGAGAGTAGATAGAAAGAAACTTTCTATATTGGCATTGAGATTTCGAGTCTCAGCGCCTCAACACTATAATGTGTTTTCCGAAACTGCTTCTTGAAGTATTGATAAGAACCTTGGGTATTTCACAGAACAAAAGCTGGCGAGACTAGATGGAGAACCCAAGACCTTATGAACTGTACACTGGAATTCTATACTTCCAATATAAGACGATATTCTCATACCGCAATTGGATATTAACATCCACCATAAGTTGCACCCTCTGCACCCATACAGGCTGGCTGTGTTGCTTATGTGTAGTATAGGTCTTGTAAATGGGTTAGAGTACCCTAATTACTCCCATATTTATAAATTCTTTTTTCTGATAAAAAAAGGCTGGCTGTGCACTAGTCTGCACTGAACTTGCAATCTTGGGAACGGGAAGAAAATGTTAAATAGAACTCCTGATATATTGTCTTATTATTGATAGGATGCTAATAATTGCTATACATATTTTAGGGCATGGGGGAACCACTTCATAACATCGATAATGTCATTACAGCTGCAAATATAATGGTGGATGAGCAAGGGCTTCATTTCAGCCCTCGCAAGGTCACTGTTTCGACCAGTGGGCTTGTTCCACAGCTCAAACGTTTCCTCCATGAATCCAACTGTGCATTAGCTGTTAGTTTGAATGCTACTACTGATGAGGTGAATTTCTTATTACTTTGCTGTATTGGTTCCTGGATCACCCTTAAAATTATACATGAAAATGCAAGGACAGGAATAGAGGAATGATTGATCACATTTGAATCTAATGTCAGGTAAGAAACTGGATCATGCCTATAAATCGAAAGTATAAGTTGGACTTGCTTCTTCAGACACTTCGAGAGGAGCTTCGCTTCAAAAACAACTACAAAGTCCTATTTGAGTATGTGATGCTTGAAGGAATTAACGACAGGTTAGCTTCTTGTTTTTGCGAATAAAACTTACGACTGTGGATTGCCGTGAAATGGATCATATGCATACTTGCAACTGTGCATTAAGGACTTTGTATGTTGGCAATGCGTCTTGTTATATGCACATATTTTATGTATGAATTGCATTAATGATCATAGGAGCCTGAGTTGGAATGTTGTGATGAATTTTAGATTGAACGATGTTCTGTACTATATTGGTAGCTATATCATATGTAGAGAAATGTTAAAATTATATTTTTCATACGTTATCACTTTCCTTTGCGTTTTGGTGCTGATTCAGGGTAACATTTGCCCTTTCATACCGTCTCCATTCACTGCCCTCATCAAGCACACCATTCATACGTAGTGTTATTAATATAACTACCGCATTGCTTGCATTCATTAATTTTCATTGAATCCCCTTACCCTTTATGATTGTTTGATACGCTCCATGTCCTTGTTCCTTTTTTCTTTGTAGCTGTTCATTTTCATTATGAATCATGAATATAAACTACTATGGCTGAAGTCTTGGTTCACATTTAATTTTTCTGGTTTCCCCACTGCATACCTTTATTATATGTGAAAAGTAATTTTTTTGCCTCTGGTACATATTTAACGGCAGCAATGGAGATGCAGAGAGGCTTATCGAGCTTGTGAAGGACATTCCTTGCAAGATTAATCTAATCTCATTCAATCCTCACAGTGGATCATTCTTCAGACCAACCAAAGACGAAAGGATGATTGAATTCCGTAATAGACTGGCTAGGGCAGGATTGACAGTCTTTTTAAGACTTAGTAGAGGTGATGATCAAATGGCTGCCTGCGGTCAATTGGGTAAGCCTGGCACCATTCAAGCTCCATTGCTTCGTGTACCAGAGCAATTCCAAATGGCAATTGGAAGCTCAGCTTGATTCATTTTGGAAGTTCTGTTTCGAATTGGTCTTACAGATACTGTTAACAAAATTCTTCTATAGGACCCTTGTGGTGGTAGCTATGGTGATATTATTTTACAGTTAATTGATATTATTTTATAAATGTGAAGGATCCAAATTCCTGACTAAAAATAGGATATAATAATAATAATAATAATAATAATAATAATAATAATAATAATAATAATAATAATAATAATAAGAGAGAAATAAGAGACAAATACAACAATGCAGAAAAAAATTATAGGTAGTATTTAATGGTATATATTTTCTTTAAATTACTACTAACAGGCAATTTAAAGGCTTTAACTACAACATTACAAATATTTTTATATCATTATTTGATTATAAATTATGTCTTATAAAAATTATAGTTTTATGGATGATAAGATTATTTGCACTTTTGTAACTTTAGAAGTTATAGCCATTGTGATTCTAATTAGTTCACGTTGTATAATTTTTGTAAACTAATAATCTTATAGAAATGAAACTCTTAACTTAAATCCTATAGTATTTTCACTTTTTTAGTTTTGGTAGTCGTGGCTTTAAAGAAATTAGTTCAACATAAAAAATATTCCTCACGCCATTATTTATAACAATATATAATGAAGTTTTCTCATTACTCTTAACTATATTTTTAAAATTAAAAATAAATAAGTAAATATAAATTATTTATTTCTAAAATATATAATGAAATTATTTTATATGATAAAACTTTTTGTACAAATTAACAACACAACACAGTGAATTCTTCTAACAGTACAACATAATACTTAATACTTTATGTAACTATTATTATTTTATTTTACTTTGGCAAAAGATGTATCTTTCTCACTTGTAAATAATTACAAATATAAAGTAATAAGTACTTGTCCACAAATATTAATATTATTAATGTGCATTTTTTTATGTTAACCTAAGTTTGTTAAAAAATGGACGTGTATATTATATTTACTCTTTAATATTTTTTATAAATTAAAATTAAAATTTTGGAGGTTTAAGAGAAAACATAAACAAAACTAAACCACAAAAGAGAAAGTACAAAATATTAAAACATGAAAAGAATTAAAAATAAATAAATTAAAGATCAATTTACAAATCTAAGATTCATACAATTTTTCTTATCGTAATTTTCTAAAATTTCAGATATCATGTTTGACCAATTAACTGGTTGAATCAATTAATTTAATCATATAACTATCATTTAATCATATATACAAATTAAATCAAAATATTATTTAATCTAATCTGCATTTAATTATCAAATCAAAATTCAATATTTTTCTAATTTAATTTCTGCAAGAAAAATATAACTATAGTCATAAAGTGAAAATCTAAAATTAGAGAGAAGAACAAATTTGAAATATTGAAAGTTGAATCTTAAGACTCAGTTCTCCATAAATGAAAAACGAAAAAACATAAAAAAAACATAATTCAAAAATGAAGATAAATAGAGAGAAAGATACACTTTTTAAAATTAAAAAAATTAAATAAATGATGCACAAAAGGGGAGCGAGAAGTGTATTTGGTGTCTAAGAGTAGATTATGAAAGTATTTAAATGAGAAGTGAAACCAACTCAACAGAAAAGAGTCTAGATTTATATCTAAAAAGAGACTAACCTTAAAAAGACTTATAAAAAAATAATAGTCAAAATTAGACAGTATTTTTATACTTATTCATAAGTAATTTTTACAAGAGACTAATACACTTAGAAGAACATCCATTTAGAAAGGTATAGGATGAAAAAATTTGAATTCAAAACTCTAACAAAAATGACACGAGTGGAACATGCCTCATCACGCTTGCAATGAGTGTCACATAAAGCACGCACCTCTCTTCCTACATAAACAAAAACTTACGAAATTCTTTATACATTCTTAAAAATATAGTTCGGATGTATTAAAACTCTTTCAATCTTAGATCACAAATAAATGAGTAACGATGTTATGGAATGGATACATTTCGAAATAGATTCAAATAAATTTCATATATATATATATATATATATATATATATCATAGAATACGTAAAACAAATATTATTTAGCGTTATTTAGAATAAGACATTCCAAAAAATATTTTCAAAGATGTAATCTGAAACTGCATTTCCAAAAGATAAAATAAAGATTTCAAAAAATTAGGTGCAGAAAGAAAGCATGGTGCAAGGGCAAGGGCAATGTTAAAAACACGAATTATTAAAGTATAAATAAAGGGTAGATACGATGGCTATTTACTCTAATAGAAAGCTTTGTGCCGTTTCTTACTATACATTTGGAAAGACCACCTAACCCACAAGAAATGGTTAGAAACTAGAGATATTTGTTCATTCCAAACGGTCAGCCACCCTTTCTCGCCGGACTAGTAACCAGGTCGTAGGAAATTATCCAAAAATTATCAGCTTAATAGCTGATGTCTAGCTGATGTCTGTACAAGAACAAAAAAAGAAAAAAAAAAACCTGGCGCCAACTATATGAAAATATCAACAGATTTGAGATCGCATGTTACGCCATAGAATCCTTGACGGACTCAACACAGTCAGTTGCCGGGCCAGCAGATGATGAAGGAAAAGATTCTATGTCACAATTATCCCTCATTGAATTCTGTAATTTTTCTACAAGCAATTTACGAATTTTCACTCTCAAATTGGACGCCTCTTCTGGTTTGAACCATCGCTTTCCAAACTGTAAGTTGACAAGTATCAGTTAACAGAAAAACCAATTTTTTGAAATAAAATTATCTAAATAAAGAAGTGGTAGCTATTACCATTGCCAAATCTTTCCTTTTCAGTCTCTCAGGTGCCTCCTCCATGAAACGCTCAATGAAGTACAATACAAAAAGACCACAGTCGAACTCATTCTTCTGTTGGGGAACCTGGTGCAATGTGTAAATGCAACAGGATGAAATTTTTCAGGAAAAGAAAAAAAAGAATATCACTATAATTGTTGAAACAACTGCAAAATAGTTTTGCCGCTTTCTTCTTTATCATCATTTTTAAGAATCTAACTTCAATAAACTAGACCTGCTGCATCCAATTAAAGTTTTGAAACAAATTTCAATGTCATTTTACGTGAAGACTACGTGTTTTTTCTATAATCTGATAAGAAACAGTTTTCTTGCGAAGTTAGTAAGCAGAACCTCATTCCTTCGAATGTAATCACTAAGTACAAGTCTATACACCTGATCTAAATTGGAGGTCAAACATTCATTTCATTAATAAAAAATGGTGAAAGATATGTTTATCTTCAAACTATCATAAAGAGTATCACTACGTTAGAACATTTTCTAGATTTACAGCTTGCAAATTTACCGTAATGGTTTGACATTCAATTCTACGAGGAAGGCACTTCCATATTCTGTCTGCAATTGAAACATTTGAAGATACATCTTCCCGATCCATATAGTTCTTTTCTTCAATCAAATAGCTACAATACAAATTTCACATCATTAAGAATTGATGTTTGAATTAAGATAAATGCCTATAGCATGTACAAAATTGATTTTCACCGTTCAAACCATCAATATTACTGAGGTCACCAGGTTTGAGTGAAAATTATCATGCACTTTAAAGGTGCTGGCTAAGTGACTAAGTCAGTCACTTTCCCAGGACAGTTCTTATAACAATGTTACAGAGCCACATAACTAACGCGGATATTGGTGAGAATACAAGTGACCACATTAGGTTGCAGCTGGGATGCATATAAAATATACAAGTAGAGAAGTCATAAAAAATTCCAGTTAAAATTCTGAAGTCTGAAGATATTTAGATGCATAAAAGTTGTGTTGAGCATAAAAATGATTGCTAACTAACTAAAAGTAAGTTTACAAATACATAAATGTGAAGTTGAAATAGAATTTAGATTGTAGCAAAAACATTTATTTCCATTAGCAAATAATATATTGAATCTATTCCAATACTTCCCAGGAGAATGGTTTTTTAAAATAACACATCATCTTTGTAGCTTACAAAAACTTGATCAGATAATCATATTTGCTGAATACAAGAAGACCTCGTCACAATTTAATAAAAAAAGCAGATATAAATCTTGCCAACTTCACAACCACCTTAAAAGTTATAGCAGAGTAGAAGTGGCAATGTGGTTGAGCAAAAAAATCATTTGTATCGATGAAATGGAAATGTCACATACGGGATACAACATACATACACTTCTTTAATCTCACCTTTTAATATTATCAAAAACTGATTTACTAGAGTGAAGACCTAAAGAATCCAAATGAAGTATGATTGGCCCCGATTCATCTTCTTTGTCTGGGATACAAATAATGATCAAGCTCCAGTGAAGGCTGGATATACGAAACATCATGAGTACCAACCCAGAACTGAGTAAAGGGAGAAGGTAAGATAAAGATATGACAGTATGCTCCTGTCAACTACAAAATTTTGGCAGGAAGGGCATAATAGAATAAAGCATAGACAAATGAGTATAACAGTAGCCAATGTGACTCAATCATATAAAATAATGTCAAGGCAGAAGGAGAGATGCCTAGAAATGTTATTACCAAAGAAAACCAACAAAGCATGAAAATCCCTGGAGCATCCAAAAAAGTAAACCAACAAACAAGAAAAAAAGAAAATGAAAATCCAAAAGATAAATTAGAAACAAATATTTGAATGAAATAGAGGTTTTGTCTATCATTCTTCTGAAGAAAAATTGTACACACGAGTTTCAATTATATATACTTATGCTAATAACTACTTGCCTAGAATAGACCTAAATTTAGAAAATAAATCTGTCCTCGGAGAAAAAAAGACAATTTGTTCAAAAGGAAAAGAAAATAAAAGGAATATACTGTCCTAAAATAATACAGTTATAATTATATTTAATATTCTCCCTCGAGGTAGTGAATGAATATCAATCATTTCCAGCTTTGCTAGTAAGATCCCAAAACCACTTCATAGGTAGTCCATTCTGTCAAATGACATCCCAATGGATCATATCCAATGGTTATGAATACTCCAATCCAATCTCTGCTTGATAAAGCGTTCGTCTCCCTCAATGTGTTTTGTCCTATCAAGCTAGATTCGGTTATGTACAAATGCTAATGATCAATTTGTTGCAGAATGGTTCTATAGGTGCTACATATTTTACATTAAGGTTATCTAAACTGATCACCCAGAACTCAAGCTTCTTGTGCCATAGCTCAGAATTCAGCCTTTGGAGTTGACCAAGAAACCACATTATGTTTCTTACTACTTCATGTTACCAGGGTTCGCACTCCGAAAAATACGATAGGAAAATGTTGTCCTCCTTGCAATAATTGAACCTGCATAATTCATACCTATGTACACTTCCATGGAGTGATTTTCTTGTCAGGTGCAGAATATTTTCTTATTTCCATTTGAATCTGATCCCACCAAACACAGGTAGTAAAAATTCGAAGATTCAAAGTACCTCAAACTATCCAAAGATTGAAGCCATCTTTTCAGTTTGCACACTAAATCGTAAAAAAGTTATGCTTCTGGTTAAAAATGGATAAGTTTCTCCGATGTTGAGATACATTACCCAAGGACAATAATTTTGGTAGTTATTTTAATATTTTATTACCTTACACCCCTATCAAATTAAGATTGACTTTTGCATTTCCTTTCCCTATTTCGGCAAACTCCAATTTAATTTACACTTTCCAACTTTTGGTTATATCAATTTATATATACCATTATATCAAATCAGCAACAATATCATATTGTTCTCTTCGACTCCGTCTTCCTCCCTCATCTTTCCATCTTGGCATTACTTTCCAGACATTGGGCGTTTTAAAGAAAAAAAAAAAAAAAAACTCCCTATCTTCTCCCTGTTGTCAACAATGATGATGAGTGAATTATTTGGGAAAGTTACATGATATATTAAACTCAAAAGAACATACAGTTTGCATCTTATTACTCCATATCACCAAAATTTCCTCCCAAAAGCAATCAGTATACTCAGAAGGAGGTTTGCACAAAAACAACTTCCAGATTGAGGTTTGGCGACACCGGATGATATTATGTTGTGTTATTAGGCAGCCCTTCACATACCTTTCAATTCAGTGTTTCATAAAAGAATTGAATAAATTGAAATTGGCTGTCATTTTTGTTCTAGAGAATGTTCTATTGAAGTCAACGCTGAATCTATTGGTTCCAATGATCCACTATCAAACTATTTCATAGCATCTGGAAATTCAATATATTTGTTTCAAGGCTGGAGCATTTGGTTTATATGCCCAACTTGTATGGGGAGTGGTTGGAAATACAAGCGTGAATTAGTTCAGATTCATGTATTATGTAATTTGTGCATTTGGAATAAAGAATTCACAAGTATAGGAAGTAGCACTCTAGTTACTTCCTACTTATGACCATAAAGTGTAATTATTTCAAAGTGCCTGTAAATATCAATATTACTCCATATCTTTTTACTCAAAGCAATTTAGAAAATCTCTTCAATAAAATCATCTAAACCCTTTTATTTCAAGTAACATTTTAAAATATTTTTCAGATATTATAAGTCGTAACCCAGTCCAAAGATTTACTCATCAGCCCCAAATAGGGGGGACAAGGAAAATGCCACAAGTACACCAAAATAAATGGATGGACACTTTAATCAGCTAGCAATTACATAGCAGTAAGAATATAAATACACTAAGTATTGGATGTTTCACTTGTGGATTTCCACCAGTAGCATGCCCACTACTTATAGTCAAATATATTCGTTATTTAATTTAATGGAACCCAATGTCTTATATCAAATTTTAGTAAAAGTCAAAATATAAAATAAGACCTTTACGTCATGTGAACAGTAATTTCTTCAGATAATATAACATAATTCCAAGGAAAGCAAAGAAAAAACTTCTAAACATTTACAAACAAAAGTTCAATGATAATGAAGAAAACTTACTCCTCGTGTATTGGAATCAAAACATACGCCTTCTGAAAAATATTTACACCCTTCCACCATCTTCTGAACTTTGCAAAGATCACATCTCTATCACTTTGCTAGATATTTACAATAAATAATAAATTAGAATATGTATAGAAAAAAGTTCAAACTGAAAGGAATTTAAGAAACGCAAAGATAGAAATTAATTAGAAACAAAAGCTACTTTACAACAAATAGAGAATAAAACTAACAGATTTTTAGTATTTTCTGACCCAAAAGACTCTACACTCTTGTTTATTAAAACGTTCATTATTTTACATTTAAATTAGTTAAGTTGCAGGTCTATGAATTATTTAAGGACTTTTTTTTTTAAAATATGTCTTATACTTCAGAAGTTTGTTATACAAACTGGACCAGAAAAACTTATGGAAAATAAGTTTTCAGAGATAAAGAGACAACACAGTGTATTTCCTTAAATGAAAGAATTACAGAAATTGACAACTTTGGCTCTCCGAGGGTCCAGTATCCTCCCACGTATATTTTTTTCCTACCTTTTTCTCCAAACCCCAAATATATAAAACCCTCGCTTATTCATCAACTAGTCTACTGACATGGTAACTGACTCTCAACTACTTGTAATTACATCAAATAGCTCTATTCACCTTTCCCTTGTTTATTCTCTAATAAACCTTTGTAATAGGAAGTTGTGTCCCATCAGTACCCTTCCCATCAAGATGCACCTTGTCCTCAAGGTGGAATCTGGAAAATTTCAGTAATAACAGAACCTTCCTCCCAACTGCTTTCAAATTCTGGTAACTTCTTCCACTCAACCAAACTCTCTTCCAGACCGACATCATTGATTCTACAATCCAACACAGCATCCAAAAACAAATTCAATTCGTGACCATCTGTTAGTACTTCAGACAAGGGTTGAGACTTTTCTGTAGGGTGTATAACTTTTTTCGAAAGGGCCACATGGGACAGAGGATGAATTTTGGAATGAGGTGGAAGCTCCAGTTGATATGCTACTGCTCCTACCTTGGTGAAAATTTTGTAGGGACCATGATAGGGCTATTCTACTTCTCTTTCAACATTTTAGCCAAACATCTCATCTTATATACAGTTGTAGTTTGAGATACACCCAATCCCCCACTTCTAACTGAACATCTCTACGATGATGATCGACATATCTTTTCACTTGATCTTTTCTCTCGTAACTCCTTTAACAAAGTGACTCTTTGCTGAGTAAGCTGATTTCAACTTGAGAAGGAATAGTGGTCCCTCTTAGCAAGGGCGGAGGGTCTTGGCCATAAAGTGCTCTAAATGGAGACATTCGCATAGATGCATTATAATTTGTGTTGAACCAAAACTCTGCCCAAAGCAAGTGTGAAGGCCACTACCTTGGTTTCGTATCTATCAGACATCGAATGTAAACCTCTAAGCATCGATTAACAACCTCAGTTTGTCCATCTGTTTGTGGATGATAAGTTGTGCTTATGCGAAGCTAAGTTCCTGTTAGCTTAAACATTTCCTTCCAAAAACTACTCATGAAGAGTTATTCTCAATCTGAAACAATGGTAGCAGGAAATCCTTGCAGACAAACCACCTCCTTGACAAACAATTCTGTTATAGTCTTTGCTGAAAAAGGGTGTGCCAACGCAAAGAAGTGAGAATATTTAGTTAGACGATTCACAACCACTAGAATAGAATCTTTTCCTTGAGCCTTAGGAAGGCCACCTATAAAGTCCATTGAAATGTCAGCCTGACTATCGCTACATCTATCATATTCCCGCTCTTGATCAATGGGCAAATGCGCTGACCAAGCCTCTATCTTCAGCTTGTTTTACTTTTCTTATAGGCAAACTCAACATGGAAGAGTTTTTCTTATGAAAAATCTTCTCCTTGAGTTTGAGGACAGGTGTTAGTCTAAGTAAATAAAAGTTAGTTTGTACAGCTGTCAGCTATTGTTAACAATAGCTTTTATTATGCGGTGCATATAGTTTTTGCTGTAAGCCGTTATTTCATTAGTGCAGAAATAATAAATCTTCAGTTTGTTCCTGTTGTTCTTCAGTTTGTTCCTGTTGTTCATTTTCTCTAAAAGGTACCAATACCTGATTAACCGATACTTAAACTAGTCATGCAGCAAACATTGTGCCGTATTTTGAATGGAACAATCAATGATGCATTATATCGTAACGATTAAGAGTCTACTTCCAGAGAAAAAATAATTTGCTATTGCAAATGAAAACAGAAACGAACTAGAAGATAATAATCACCTTGTATGAAACAGCTTCTTTAAGCTTCTTGTAGAAATATGTATTGAAAAAATGGTAGTCGGTTGTCAACGATACTTGCCGCTGCAAATATCTATATCCAATTGAAAATGCCATAAGTAGAGAATTCAGAAACTAAACACATAAAATATGTCCCAAGGACTATTACTGTGCTGCAGTATATAATTCATGTGTTCACAGTAACTAATCCTAAGTAGAGAAAAAAAGAAGTGATAACATGTAAACATAATCAGTTTAATAGGTCATAACACAGAAGTAGTAACAACAAGTAGGGGTGTAAATGAGTTAATCTCCGAAATATTTGAGCTTGATTCCATAAATGTGTAGTGAAACTCGTTGGTATAACTATACAACCAACCTCAAGCTTTCCTTTAAGCTTAATTAAACAGACGAGAGAGGCACAAGTTTACAAACTTGGAATTCAAAGCTTATGAATACTTTATTCCTTAAGGTTTACTAAACAATCAACCTGTAGCTTGGCTTTAGGTTCATTATATAGACAAGGGAGCAAAGTTACAAACTTGACAATAAAAGCTCCTGAATAGCTTCCTCTCTCTGTCACTGCGTTTATTTAGTTGCATACAAATAGGCTAAAGATGAAGTGGAGAATGAAAATACAGATGCTGATAGAAAGCGTTGTTTGTTAGTTGGTGGGCCCCCTGTGTGTTATGTGCTTGTTAAAATGAGGAGAAAAAACCCAGAAATTGGCAACCTGTCTTCACTTTCCTAAAATATCCTCTGCTCCATCGATCCTCCACTTTGCTGTATGGTCAAAACATCATACTAAATTTTTAAGTAATAGATAATGTTCTTTTGGCTTTGCCTTGGCTATAATGCTGACATAATTACGAAGAAGAGTATGGTGCAATACTCATCAAGAGTATGCCTCTCTTCCTTTAAAAATGTAGGATCATGCTCATAATAATGTTGTCTATCGTATCAACAGACTACCTACAGCCTCTCTAAACTTCACAATTCCACATACTGTTCTGTTTAAACAATCTCCTGATTTTCTTTTCCTAAAACCCTTTGGTTGTGCCTGTTTTCCTCTTCTGAGGCCCTACAAAGCAAGAAAAGTCCCAGTCAAGGAGAAGAGAGGAGCCAAGGACAATGTGCATTTAGCAGGCAAGGAGAGCATGAGCATGGCATGGTTGACAGTCCTCAAATTTTCAGCCAATTGGCGAATCTTCTAGATCTCCAATTTGAATTTCGAATTTTCCCTCTTAATTCCATTTGAATTTTTCAAACCAATGGTGGCTATTAATGGGCATCTCCGCTCTTCATAAATCACTTTTGAATATATGAGAAATTGAGAGTTTTTAGAGCCCATTGTCTCTTGTGCAAGTGGTTCTCTTATGAGTCTTATCTTGATGTCCTACGATTCAAGTGATGATTCTCCAATGCACTTATCTTGAAGATGTTCTTCAAGTGGGGTGTTCTTCCCTTCCTATGTTTTCTTCAACTTTTCTCTTACATTTAGTTAGTTAGTTATTCTACCTGTTCTTTCATTCTTAATTCACACCTAGCTTCAAGTTTAATTTGATTCATGTCAAGTTCTTATGTTCTTATTACGTCTTTAATTCCCAATAATGTTCTTAGTTTCATATAAGAATTCTTGTGTCATTGAATTCATGAATCATAACCTCTCATGAACTCTTCACGAATTAAGGCAGGAGATGAGGTTCAATTTCTAGTTTCATTCTTGCTATTTTTTTGCTTCTCATTTTTAGCTTCCATTACCTATAAAAATATTACTAGTATTAGTTCCATATGTGATGTAGATTGAGCTGTTGATCCTGATGATTATAGATCAACTTCTGGGGTACCTTTTTCTCTTGGATCCAATCTCGTTTCTTCGTGGTCCAGATAGATCTAGTACTGAAGGAACTTGATATCCCTCATGGACTTCCTGCTATCTTCTATGATATAACCAGTGTATTGCCCACAATCCAGTTCTTAATGTTAGAACTAAACAAATGGAAATTGACCTTTCCTTTGTGCGGGAGAAAGTTTGATTCTGTGTAAATGTCTCTATGTTCATAGCATAATTCAGCTCAAGTTCAGTAATCTGATATTCTTACCAAACCTAATCTCCTCGGTTTCAGTTTTGAGAGACAAACTCAATTGTGGTTGTTCTTTCTTGAGTTTGAAGGAGGGTGTGAGTAATGTATTACTACGATAGTTATATTGTTGATAATCATTTCAAGTGTTGTTGATTTTTCAGTTATCCAGTATTTAGTAAGTTTTGTACAACTGTTACAATTAGTTCAACTCTAGATAAGTCATAGAGTACCCTGTTGTATGTAACTTTCAGACACGAATATAAATCGGTTTCCACTTTCTTTCTTTCTCTCACTCTTTATCTTATTTCTCTACATCAATTGAGTATTACAATTATTGATTTTTCGTCTACAATATTTAGGCATGAAGAATGCATTTCTAAATCGAGATTTGGAGGATTTAAATGCACAGCTATATCTTGAGTTAAAGTAAGACTAAAAGGTATGAATGTTAAACAAGTCCCTACACTGAGTACAAGTAATCACTGAGCTTGGTTTCTCAAATTGGCTCAGTCTATCAAAAATAAAAGTTATACAAAAGGGAAAGCAAGTCATACTACACATATTGAGCCATGCAAAGGAGGAGATTATTTTTGTACTGACTATGTTTGTAGACGACATAATTCTTACTACAGATTAATGTTGTCAAACTCAAGGATCATGAGAGCATTGAAAGGGGGATAAAAATAGTAACTCAAGGATCATGACTTGACTTATAAGAGTTATGAGTATGTGAAAAACCATATTCGTAGACTGTTCATGTATTAAAAATAATCTAGACAATAAAAATACTCATAATAAGTCCTAAGGAGTAAGATTCAATGCATAACATAACTAAAAATAGGTTCACAATTTCTAAAATTGCTTGTAATAACTAATAAATTCATAATTGTCGTATTAGGAAAAAGGAAATCCAGAGAAAAAACAGGGTGCAGGCCAACGACAATTAAGACACTACAGACAACAATAGGTGTGAGTGTTGTGATGGCCAACTATGGCGAAACAAGTGTTGGCGATAGTAGTGTCATTGCTTCGATGGTAGTTGATGACGACAGTGATGGGACAGCAATGTCAACATCAGAATGCATGCATCGTCAAGAGTAATTTGTTTCTTTTATGATTTGCAAATGGGATAGAACCCTAGCAGAACAAAAGGGCTAGATGAGTTAGCTTCTTTTTAAGGTCGGGTCATTTGGCCAACAAATGGGACAATTTAACTCTTGAGGCCAGCTGCGCAAACAAAAACAAATTGAGGAGGCACACAGTTTTGCACTTCTATGAGCAATCATGGAATCCAGCTATTATCCACATCTTCCTCGCTCCATCATACCCTTCTTTTATAATCTGCAAATGGGTTGGAACCCTAGCAGAGCAAAAGGGCTAGATGAGTTAGCTTCTTTTTAAGGTTGGGTCTTTCGGCCAACAAATGGGCCAATTTAACTCTTGAGCTCAGCTGCGCAAACGAAATGGAATTGAGGCTGCCCACAATTTTGCGCTTCTATGAGCAATCATGCAATCCAGCTATGATCCACATCTTCCTCGCTCCATCATACGCATCAGCTCATTGTGTCACCCAAATTTGCAAGATTGCACGATTATCCTCATTAATAGAAATGACTTGACAAGGACGAACCAATAGAAGAAATATTTCTGTCAAATTTGAGATGAAGAATTTGGAGTTCTTGAGATACTTACTTTGAAATGGAAACTGAGAGATCAAGAAAAGGAGTTGTTCCCTCTCAAAGGAAAGGTAGGGATGACTAGAAAACACAAAAAACATAATGACAAAGGAGGGAAATGGATGCTTCTTCATATCAAAGATTAGAAGGGAAACCAATTTGCTTGTCACATACATAGCCTAATATTGTCTTTGCAATAACCTCAACAAGTCAAACCAAGCATACATCCTGGGAAAAACCGTGCAATCAATGTGTGGAATCTTGAAATTCTTTAAGAGTAATCAAAAAATTAAAAAATAAAAAGCCTACACTAAAGTTGACTAGGTTTGCAATAAGTAGGTAAGTAAGAAGGGTCAACCCAACCCAACCCACCTTTAACGCACCAAAAAAATGGATTAGATTGGGTTGGGTTAAACATGTATTAGGATTGGGTTGAAAATTGCAACTCAATCCAATTCAATGTGGGTTCTTAAGGTTGGGCCGGGTTAACCTACCAAACAATTTTAAAACTTGAAAAATAAGTATAAAATGAATGACTCATCAATTGAACTACCACATAAATAAAATAAATATTAATAATCTAAACATAATGTCACAATCACCAGAATTAGCTTAGCTTCATAATTTACCTTCATAAATTAGCTTAGCACAAATTCTTTTGAAAACTATCACCATGAGTCAAATAAATGCAGAGTAAAAACAACAAAACAACATTAAATCCATAATATTTCATAACACATTACATACAATAAAATAACATTTTTGCAAACCAAGCATGAACTTTAAATTCTTGGCTTGCCGGATTCTTTGACGCCACCCTTAACAACAAATACTTTAATCCAATTTGGTTAGTCAAAAGCCATTACAGCATTATCAAATTCCAAGTTAATATTATTTTGAATATTCAATTATGAATAGTCCTTCAACTCCAAATTTTAACCACTTACAGGGGTCAAGTAAATAGCACGTCAAGATAAGAAAGAGAATATATGATCTTAATGATAACATTTAAATAATGTAATATCCTATAATATATATATATATATATATATATATATATATATATATATATATATATATATTTTATATATATACACTATTTTAAATTTAAGAGAATGTAAATATGTATTATAAATTTT
>Ga0099824_1004910_pt1 | contig 19032 bp, 5 predicted proteins | sample SiratrowhiteBW_FD_76837 | JGI IMG/M metagenome (GOLD analysis project Ga0099824, IMG submission 76837) | Root nodule microbial communities of legume samples collected from California, USA - Siratro white BW | ecosystem: Host-associated > Plants > Roots > Nodule | place: USA: California... | reverse complement strand
CTCAAAAATAAAAAAAATAAAACTTATTGTTTATTTTTTATTAATATAATGAATATATATATATATATATATATATATATATATATATATATTATTTAAATAAGAATATATTATTAAATTGTGAATTATTTTCATTACAAGTAATTTTAAAAATAAATATTTTTATTTTATTGTGTAGGTAGTTTGTCTATTGTCGGTAGTTATTTACATTTTAAAAAGTATTATTTAAAGCGTAAAATTGTAAAAGATTGTATAAAAAAAGAGGTTATTATCATTATTAATACTACGATTAAAATGTTATTGTGTCTAATAGTATTGCTAAAAAATATAGTGGTTTGATAATATCTTCCCATCATATGATCCATATAGTTTTTAAAAATTTGACTTAAATGACAAGACTTGATGTGTTCATGTGTTAAAAAGGGATCAATTAAAATTGGTATTAAACTTATAATTAATGTTTATTGAATAAAAAAACATATTTGATTCATCTTAAAAATAAAGAAAGCTTGCCTCCCTTGCGTAGTAATTCTCTAATATTATTTTGGGACCTGGGATCTGGTATTTTGTGCCTATAAAGAGGATGTGATCCCATTTGGGTTAAGAAAAAAAAAATCAAAGTGTCGAGATGATATATAATTATATCATGTGACAATAGGATTTGTTATGCTTTTCAGATTTAGTTAAGGTACATGCTTTTTGAACAGGTGTTTATATTCCAAATGCTGAATTATAAAGGAAACCTTGCCAAATTCTCTATAAATTTAGAAGTAATACTCGAGAAATTATTTTGCTAAATCTGCTTAATAGAGCACTAGAGTTGGCAAGGGTATACATATAAATACGAAAATTATTTTTTTAAAAAAGATGGGTATAAAAATCCTAATTACATGTGATCATTTCCATTATATCATAAATAGGACCTCTCTGTAATAAGTCCAGAAACCAGTATTCTTTAATTGCAAAAGTTTAAGATAAATAAATAAAATGAAAACTGTAATCAAATTTTGGAGGGTACAAACCAAAGTAACAAACTTGTACGCAACAAGTTGAAACAAACTCTTGTATATAAATAATCTTTCGGGAGGTTCATATAAACTCACTATAGTTTTAAGTTGAAAATTTTCTTATGTACATGCAGAATAAATCCTGACATCAATAATATCAAAACTGTCTATATAACCTTGGGGAGGTTCATATTATTTAACTATATATGGTTTTGTAAATATTTTCCTATGTACGTACAGAGTAAGTCCTGGCATTCATAAATCTAATAAAAACTGTCTTTAATGTTTCACTCCTTCCGCCTGTATGCCAGAATCTAAAGCAGCAGAAAAGGGTAAAAAAAAAAATTAGTCGATACTTGAACAAGTAATAATATTGGGTGAAAAATGCGTCTTGATAGATACTCACCAAATGCGCCCTTTGAGATATGCATTTGGATTTAAGTTCTGCCAAAGATTCATGCGCTTGCAAAGTTTCCAGTTCATCTTTGCTAGGATCTATAACCAGCGCCGTTAGCTCATCAAAGGATGAAAGCTCATCAAATGACTTGTCACAAACTGTACTGCAGCATCCTTTAACTGCCAGTATCTCAACTTCTTCAACTGGCAAAGATGTCTGGCCAGCAACATACTATGCAGAGAAAGGATTCATAAAATATTAGAAAATCATCATCGGGCTTAAAATTGGATCATCCAGAAAAGAATATCATGCAATCACTTTTATTAATAAGAAAGCATTGGGAAAGTAAAAGCTTGTTATACATATTGAAAAACATCCTTTTATTGCATAAATAGTTACAACTTAAGCAAGTAAACGTGAATCAATGATGTGTAGTATTGATGTCACAACATTGTTGAAATTAACTTGACTACAACTTATCATTGCAAGAAACAAGTGATAAAAGAGAACCTCACCTCACAAAGGTGCTTCACAGACAAAGTTGGTCGACAGCAAAGGTGTGGCTGCTGTAAGCTTAGTGTACTTTGCTTGTCCAGAGACAAAAGAATGAGATGGACATCTAACTGCAAAGATGAATACAGCCCTATAAATTGAACTGAAACTGGGATATATTCATCATTATAGAGGAAATTCAGCAGTGAGCTATACCTCATCAGTGTTTTCGTTCAAATTACGGAGATAATCAACTAACTTAGCCAAGCGGCTACTACGGGCACTTTTGCTATTGATACCATTGCCACCGCCACCGCCATGCCGTGTGTGGCTCCTAAAGCCACCCCTTCCCCAAGTTAGCTTTTGATGTTTTGACAGCGGTCTAGAAGAAATTCCTCGATTATCTCTTATATCCGCATCACTTTCCATGCATCCACCATCAGGACTTGCAGTAGACGAGGACGGCTGAGAAGGACGAACTCTGGTCCGCCTCTTTCGCCTTCTCTGCCTAATTTCTGTACATCGCTCATCTGTGGAAGATGAGTCCTTTTCATTATTGTCATTTTCATCCTCATTATCATCAGATCCTTGATTATCAATTACTTGATTTTGTCTCCTAGAAAGAACATTTCGTTGATTGCGCTGTGATCTTGTTACAAATGAACCAGGTGTGTCTCTACGTCTCTTAACCAGTGCTTCAGATTGTCGTTGAACAACTTTTGCAATTGAAGCTTGAATCTGTCAGAAAAGCTATCAAATGACAACCTAGTAACAAAGTACTCTTGAACATGCTAAGATCTGACTATTTAGAGAATGTTGTTGACGACTGATAAAATTCAAAAAAAGGATAACTCTGAACAGTAAACAAATATAAATTGATGCCACCTAGCCATTAGATCGTCAACAAATCTGACTTTAAAGAAAAATGCAAAGGTCGTCAACTATACGAGCATTCCCCTCAAAGGCTATGATTTGAGCCTTAGTAACCCAGGACTGTGATGCAGTCAATAACAATTTCACCGTGAAACTTTCCTTACTGGTGTAACAATTGTACACGATACATCCGAAAGTTGAAGCATACTTAAAAATGATTACCCAAAAAATATTTACCAGCTTATTGCGGTTCTTGTCCTCTTCACGAAACTCAAGCTCCTAGCAGGTGTGATATAAGTAGTTAGATATTGTGAAAGTTTATGCAAACTCATTAAATATTAAATACAAAACAAGTGAACTTATACCTCTTCCTCGTACTTCTCGATGTCTGGATATAAAGCTGCAATTAGAGCATCGTAGTTTGGATCATCTCTCAAAGAACGACGACTGGCACAGTGTGTTCGACAAGCAGGGCATTCATTGTTCCTGCATATAGACATTATAGCTATGGTTTTTCTGATAAAAGACAAAATATAGGCAAGATGAAGACCTAGTTTACAGTTATCAGGAACACATTAATTACATAAAAGAAAAAAGTCTGGAATAGCTTCATTTAACCTACCCTAGTCGCATCGACTTGTCAATGCATTCCCTGCAAAACCGATGCAAGCATTCCATAACTGTTCGTGTCTTCTTAATAATACCTGTTTGAGGAAACATCAGAAATACTTCGTTATATCTTCAACGAACAGGTCGTTTGTTAGAACTCAGGTATAACATGAATAGCAGATTTAAAGATTTCGTTCAAGGATAAAATCCAGCACTACCAAGTAAAACCATAATTAAGACTAAAGGCACCAAAAACAATGGCCAATCTTATGGTTGACGTACAAACACCAGATACAGTGAAAATACATATTCAATAAACAAACTATAATGCCTAATTTATAGCAACAAGTTTCCTATTTTTGACCTATTCAGGTAATAATGAGATCTTTTGGAATTTTTATTTCAAAAACATGACTAAGCAAAGTAATATGCATTTCAAACAAAAGCTCATTTAATCACTCATAAACTCGAGCTTCTGCAACGATATTCACTCTTCCCTGCTTTATGTAACAAATTTAGATTTTTAGTTTCCGCACTGTTCAAAGCCTTGAAGACCCAAAAAAATCTTGAGATCGTACATTTTCTTGTTTGTAAATTCGCACTGTTATTTAGCACACCTTCACAGAAATATCTGTGAATTGAAGTTGCAAATCTCGCACAGTTGTCCCGAGTGCACATTCCCAAATGACCCTAGAGCAGAGAATTAGAAAGACAACAAAATGAAAACTGATCTTACTGGTCCTAAATAAGAAATGCATCTGGCTCAGCGAAGACCATAATCTTACTGAAGCAAAACCACAAATGGGTTTCAGGATTGACAATCAATCAGATCATCATAATCAGTGAACTTTGATCACCGCCTTGATTGGCTGCATCAAAATCAGAAAATTCTTCCCATCAAGAGTAAAGAAAAACAACAATCGAATAAGACAAAGACACAAGTCCAGACACAGAGACTGAGGAAAGCCGAGGTTTAAAACAGCTGTGAATACATGCCTCTGGGTCAAAACAGGCTGATGATACCAAATTAGACTTTGTGGTAGTAGAGAAAATGGTAGAAAGAAAGAGAAAATAGAAATTTAAGAGAGAATGATCATTGAGAATTGTAGTTATGATTGATCAAGAACTTGTGTGGTTCTTGTACATACAGGAGCTGTTACAAGTTGTCAGAGATGCCTCTCCTGACTGACCAACCAATCACTAATTTTCTAATGAACTTCATAACAAACTTATACAGGTTCAATTAAAAGATAATTGCAGCTTTGCCGACCCTACATCACAGACAGTGCTATTAAACTGAGCTAACAATATCAATTCTACTGGAATGGAATCCACACTTTTTTTGTTTTGGCAATAATGTTCCAGAGTTCAGTCTAATTTGCAGAAGAGAGGTTTGCATCTTGACAAGGGAGATTTAAAAGGGACAAGAACTATGACATAGTGGTAGTAGGAAGGAATTCCACTACAAAGTCATTTGATATGAAATACATCCAAAACAACTAAACATCTAAATGAGACCCTTCAATACTTCTCTTCAATTCAAATTTCACTTCTCTCTCCTTCCTCCCTTTTCTTCCACCCAACCAAATATAGCACAAGGATAATAATCACTATGAATAAATTCTTAAGGATACCATGAGATTCCTTTGATAACATCCTCACGTGTCCTTAATCCCATCACCCTTTTTTCACAGGGCTAAACCTACATGATCTACTTTCACCTATGATGCTGTCTTCTTCATACCAACCAAGATGAAAAAAAATATATATTCTTGCATACAATTTAGTAATAGAGTTGTACCAAGACAAATTGGACATTGGACTTCTTTGCGTATCTCCAGAAGTTCTACAAATACAAATCTGCAGACAAAACACAAACATAAGCTTTTATTTATACAAACTTAATAGGAAAATCAAAATTAATATTTCAGATCTAAATAATGCAGTTTATAGCTTGTATATACTGACTGGGTAGTCACAAAAATATTCACCCAAAAAAAGATTACACAATACCATTGTTATTGTTATTCCAATTGGTCAGTAGTAATAAGACAAAACTGAACCTAAACTTAGTTCATGATACCAGTCATGCTTCTCATTTACATCATCCACCACAGCATGATACCATCAAGCCACCCCGATAATTTAGAATATTTGATAGCTAGCAAATGGATCCACCCGTTGATCAATTTCTTTCTTCGCGGAATTATAACCTTGGGGATTACAAGATCAACATGCAATGTTTGTAGTAAAATCTGCTAGCACAACCAAAACTATTCTAACGATGTTCCAATAGTTATTACATACGATAATCTCCTATTCAACTGCAACCACTCGAATTTTTTTTTTTTTTAATCACCAATCCAAAACTTCACGCAAAACTAACTAATCATAAACTGATTCAGAAAGAAAAACAACATTGCGAAACTACTTCAAGCTAGATCTTCATCACCACGCAGAAAACACTTACTATTCAGAACTAGGACCTAATACCAAAACCTACGGTGAACACAAAACACAGTGTTGCACAAGCACGAAGAAGACGAAAATCGAAACATGCAAACGACGTATTATGAATCAAATCGAAGGAATCTTGAAACCAAAGACGTGGTTGTTGTACGACACAAACTGGATCAAAACTGTAGCATATAGAAAAGAAATATATAAAATAAAAGCTCGTAAGCAGTAAGTAATGCGTATGACGCAAGCAGCGAGAGAGAGATAGTACTCGGAATTGTCTTCTGAGGGAGAGGACGGAGCGCAGTGAGAATCTGAGAAGAGAGAATGAAGACACGATAAGAAGAAGAAAATAGAAGAATCTAGAAGAACGGAGGGGGAATATAAAAAAACCTGAACCGTTAGATTCGTAATTATCCTCTTCTTGTTGCGTTTCTTCTTCTTCTTTTTCGGTTTTTTCCTGGTGGTGGTGTTTGGTGTGGCGGTGGTTATCGTGAGGAGAATCGGGGAAGGAACGCTTCTGAGCAGGCATTGCTATTGATACGGATGAAGACTTCACTGTGTGTGGTGGTGGTGGCGAGAGGAGAAGAGAAGATCAGTAACGCAATACGAAGAGAGCAAGAACGAGATTCGCAATTTTGGTGTCAATGCCTTTCTCTCTCTATATGTATTGTATTTCCTTGCACCCTCTAGTGTGATACAGTTAGGTGAATTTCATGTAGGTAACACTATATGATTGGATAGGTAAAACCTCCATAAATAATAAATTAGATAATGTTTGATATAATAATTTCTTTTATTAAAGTTAGTGCAAATAAATGCATGTGTTATTTGTTATAATAATAATTAATAACAAATATTTCCAGTAAAAATAATTATAAAATAAATAATTTTTATCATTTTATCATAGATAGTTTTTTATTATAGATAGTTACTAAAAGGTGAAATAGTAAAGATTTATATACTCTACAAAAGTAATTTAAAAGGAGATCTCCCTATTAAGGTTACATATAAATATAATTGAAAATTATATATTGTAATAATTATTATGAAAAATTTACAAAATAAACATTTTTTAATTTTATCATGTTATAATTATGTAGTATTTTAGATAATTATTATTTATTATAGATAATGTTTATAAATAATAAAATTAATAAATTGGGTATATTGGTAAGAATAAAATTGATAAAAAAAAGGGTTAAAAGAATAATTTTTTAATTAATAGTTATAGATTATATATACTTTTCTAATATTTAAATTTTAATTTCAAAAAATTAATTTTTTAGAAAAAGAATTACCTAAATTACACACAAACTTATATTTTATTTATAGTTATATCAAACATTAATTTGAATATTTTAAAGACTAAGTAGGAAATAAAATAATATTTGAAAAATCAAATTGATTATTTACTCTTACAAAGAGCTCGCTCTCCACTAGCCTAGGCCCAGCCGCACAGCTCTGAGATGGTCATGGGCACGCCGGGAATCACTGAAAACGACGTCGTCTCTCGTCTCTCGTTTCTCTCTTCACTTCGCAGTTACTCGTAGTATTCTCTCTTCTTCATTCCTTCCTATTCCAATCGTTTAGGCAATTTTTTTCCATTATTTATATTTTTTGTTTTCTTATTTGTCTGCTTATTTCCTTCTTCCTTTTCAATTCTCATCATTTTATAGACTTTTACGGGTTGGGGCAACTTTCCTTCCCTTCTTTCTGTTCAATTTTCAAGTATTGTTTGTTTAATTCAAGGAGATAGTTAAAAGGTAGATTGATGAAATTTGTCTTTGGGTTTCACACCTGCTCATGTGTTTAAATGGTGGATTCATGAAAAGTTGCTTAACATTTTTAATAGGTTAAGTTAAGTAGAGAGATACTGTAAAGAAAGCTCAGAGAATTTCTTTTCCAACACAATCATCCACATAGAGATCATAGTTATTATTATGGTTGTTGATATTGTTGGTGTTGGTAGTTTCACACAGTTATCCATAATGATTTATTTTTATGGGAGAAGAAAGTTGCAGGTTGTTCAGACTGCTGAATTCAGTTGACATGGTTTTTTAGGTTAGTGCAGGAAGAGATTTGAATTTGAAGAAGAAGAAAGATGGGAGAGAGGAAGGTTTTGAACAAGTATTACCCGCCGGACTTTGATCCGGCCAAGCTTCCCAGAGCAAGAAGACCGAAGAACCAGCAGATCAAGGTTCGCATGATGCTTCCCATGAGCATTCGATGTAATACCTGCGGCAATTATATCTACAAAGGCACCAAGTTCAATTCCAGAAAGGAAGATGTTATTGGCGAGGTTTGGTTATTTTATATCAACTTTTCAGTCTTTAGTATTGTCTTTTGGTGTAATTTGATGTACATTTTTAAAGGAGATGCCACAGGTGTTAGTCCTTTTGGGTTTTGCATTAGGTTCCTTCAATTTTATGATTGATTGTGTGTTGCTGTTTAGCATATTTGTGGGGTTCAGAGGTTCATATTTGCTTCTTACTTCATGTGTAATTTGATTTGAGTGATGACTTGGAGATTGAATTTTCTGTGCAGACATATTTGGGAATTCAAATATTCAGGTTCTACTTTAAATGCACCAAGTGCTCAGCTGAAATTACCATGAAGACTGATCCACAGAATTCAGATTACATTGTTGAATCCGGTGCAACTAGAAATTTTGAACCTTGGCGTGCAGAAGATGAAGAAGCTGATAAAATGAAGCAGAAGAGGGATGCTGAAGAGATGGGAGATGCTATGAAATCATTGGAGAATAGAACCCTGGATTCTAAAAGGGAGATGGACATCCTAGCTGCATTGGATGAGATGAAGTCAATGAAGGTAATCACTGTTGTGACTGCAACATATATAAAGATGAGTTAAATTTGAAGCCTGTGCATAAATGATTCAATAGGGATGTGGGCATTATAATTGTGGAATATGCTGCATTTTGCTGTAAAAGTAGACATTTCACTCCATTTGTTTTTGTTAATAATTTGTGCATGGACATAAGGTCTGTCTGTGGTAAGTAATTGCTAACATGACTCTTTCATTTTCCAGTCTAGGCATGCAACTGTTTCTGTTGATGAAATGCTGGAGGCTCTGCAGCGCACAGCAGCTGATAAGGTAAAATAAAACTTGTCATACAGTTATATGTTCTGTAGTTTGTACAAGAAATTTCCTGTTTTTGAAGCAAGGATTAATTATTATTGTTCACGAAAAGAATATATACAAGTTGAAAAATTTAACCTTGGTTTGAAATGTAATTTGTTGGTAGCCATCCTTGATAAGGTAGAAAATTTGGGCCAAAACAATGAACTGATTATAAAATGCTCACTCTCTCCAGTAGTCCTCTCCATAGTCCATTTTTTTTATTTGTGAGTTATGATTGTTGAAATGCATAGTCATTAAGACAGTCATAAAATATCCTTGATCATAAGAAATAATAATCGTTACTGTCTGTTACTAAATTTCCCTCAATTGAAATACTCAGTATTTTAGTATACTAATTTTTTCTCTTTCACTTGTTAATAACAAGTGTAAAAATTTAAAAGAATATTAATGCCTCACTATTTTTCTAAAGTGGCATAAAATGGATAAAACGCTTGTATTCCATGGAGGGAATACTCTCAAGTCTTCGGGTATTGCTATGCGAATGGGCTGGTCATCCCATTGATAGGAGATCTACTATAGGATAATGTGTATTCCATGGAGGAAACCTTGTATCTTGAAAAAGTAAGAAACATAGTGTTGTTGCTAGATCTAATACAGAAGTTGACTGTAGATCTATGGCCCTAGCTACATGTGAGCTTGTGTGGATTAAACAACTCCTTCAAGAGTTGAAATTTTATGAAAATGAGTAGATGAAGTTGTATTGTGATAATCAAGCATCATTTCATATTGTCTCCAATTCGGTGTTTCATGAAATAACTAAATATATAGAGATTGATTGTCATTTTGTTAGAGAGAAGTTGTTGTCCTTGTCCAAGGAGCTTATTACTGAGTTTGTTAGCTCTAATGAACAACTCGCAGACATTCTGTCTAAATCTCTAAGAGGATTCAATATATATTTAGCTTGGTGCATATGCTCCAGCTTAAGGGAGAGTGTTGAAATATAATGTTATTTTATTAATATTTCCTTTGTGCTTGCTGACCCAGCTTTAGAGTAGTCTTTTAGGCAAGTGTCTTGCCTCTTTTTGTATCCCATATATTTACATCACTAGGAACAAAACAATGCAAGAATATACACTGGTTTTCTATCCATATTATTTTGTTCAAGTGTAATTTTGAAGCATTCTTTAATTATCATCTTCCTCAATAAGTCAAGTTAATTTAATGATTTCAGGAGAAGAGGCTGGAAGAAGAAGATGAAGCACTGATAAAATCAGTTGTCTTTCATGTAATGTCCTGCATTTCTAGTTCTCGTCCTTCTAGTTACTTTTATTGTTAATGTTCATCTGTTTTTTTAATCTATATGGTTTTTGCTTTATACTATATTTAACAGAATTCAGGAGATTATGTCAGAAGAATTCGTGATGAAGATATTGAAACCGAGGAGCAATTAGATCAGCTTGCAACTGGACATGGCGAAACAAGCTATAATCCGAAGGTATGATGTGAAGTGTACGTGTGTCCTTGCAGTAATATATTTCTCTTTAATAAATTATCATAATCATCATACAGCAACTCGATTATCATCGTTTTTCACTACACTCTGTAGTCTTAACTATTGAAATTCAAGACTTAACCTTCAAGTTCATATTGCTCTTGAACTACGATATCCTGCATTTTTCAGTAACCGCTATCCTGACTCAGGATTTTCTCAGTTCTCTTTCTCTAAACCAGCTGGCTCTGAATGTGATCTCACTATTCATTCAGAATTTTTGTATGACAGGCACGGTCAAATGAAAATTTCTTGTTAGGTTCTGTGAAGCTTTTGATTTTAATATCAGGGGCACAAATGACCTAGAGGATGGTAATATTGTTGGAAAAAAGAAGCTTTTTTTATAAAGAAAGAAACAAAAAGTGTAGCAGTGTCTACAGGATCATAAATAATGGCTCTGCTTGAATACATTTATTTCTTGTTTTTTTGAAGTAGTGAGAAAATGAAGTTGCAGTTAAAATACCTATGAAACACTCCCTTGTTTCTATGTGGAAAATAAACAAAAAATGATAATCTAGAATTTGTAAGTACATATTTCTAGCCTCTTTGTGGTGTTCTGCTGTTGGTCTTTTTTATTAAGGTTATGGGGGTTTCTTAGATTTACAGAGAAATATTGGCATGCTTTGTTGCATGTTTCTTGATCTTTATTTTTTTTCCTTTTACCATTTAATATTTGTCTCTTTTATAATAAATGATTGCTTGGAAAAAAATCAAAGGAAGTTTTCTATTTTTATTTTTTTGAGAGTGGACTTTTTAGACTTTAGATATGGAAGAAATATATTATACATGTGAAGATCATCAAATGTTTTGACAAATATATAGTTGAAGTTTTTCTGAATTGCAAATTTAAGCATTTATTTAGGCATGTGATTTTTCATTCATCTAAGGCATCAAAATCTTGTATAAAAACAACTGTTTGAGCTTGTGTTTGTGTTAAATCTGTGTGCAGAAGCAAAAGATGTCTGAAGATCATCCAAGCAAACCAACTGACTCTCTCACAAAAGCTAGTTTGGATGACTCTGGCAAACAAGGTATGTGAACATCTTTTAATGTGTTTATCAACTAGATAGATACATGGAACTTCACCAATGCATTATATACACTGAATTTTAAGAAATGTTATCGCTCAGTGAAGTCATTTCTATTATAAGAGGATTGACATGAATGCACATCAATTTGAAGGACCATCTTCAGTTCTGTATCATACAATTGATCTGGTTTTACCTGTTACATTTGTTATCTCACTTTTACTTGGTAGTATCAGTCAAATAACCCAATCCGCATTACCCATCATCTGTTTGACATTTGGTAGTATCAGTCAAAGAACCCAATCCACTTTACACGGCATCTGCTTGACATTACATTGATGTCATACAGGCACCCCCTCCTTCCTATCAGAAGGAAAACCTTGAGCTCTGGACAATTCTGATCTCTTTGTCTAATATTTATGGAGCCATGTTCGTAACACTAGTATGATTTGCAGAAAATGGGTGGGGGGAAGATAGCTACGCACCATTCACACCTACATCGTTTCATCTTTATTCATGTTTAGTTGGCTATAGTTTCATTTACTTATCGTTTGATATTTTTTCTTATAAGAGATGTTTAATAATACTATCAACATTGGAATGCAACACAGTTAACTGTATGTTTGTTATTTGCAGAAAACCAACGCAATGGTGGAAACCTTAATCCTTTGGTGAGGATTTCTGTCATTAAGAAACCAGCAACATCTGACGTTAAAAGTCCTGCAGAACCAGAACAAAAAAAAGAGGAAGATAATAGAACAAATGCTGCTAGTGGACTACAATCTTTGTGTCAAAACTATGGAAGTGACGAAGATTAGTTGTCATAAATATTGAATGACTATTTGCTGACCTGTTACTATCAGGATTGTGACTGTAAGTTGTAGTGGCGATGGAGTGGGTGTCATATACATACTCTATTATGACTGGAATATAAATACCCAGTTTTCAAGCTCTTCCAGAAATTTGCAGAAATGCTTCTTTTGTTTAAAGAGGAAGGAAGGAAAATGGAGCAAAAGAGCATAAGTTAGAATGTGGTTTATTTTATTTGTGTGTACAACATAGCTTTTGTTAATGTGCTGCTATCTGCTTCCTCCGCAATTCCTGTTCTGCATAATTCCGTGTTAAATATTGTTAGAATAGGTTAACCTACTTACTATCTGTCTTTTCGAAAGCTAAAATGTTGTTCTTGTGATACTTATATGTCATCTTGGTTTAGTCTTTTCTTATCTTCTCTTTATATCTTTATATTTGATGTGTCTTTTCTTATCTTCTCTTTATATCTTTGATGCACTGACCATTGTTTAATAAATACATGAATAAGATGAGAGATGAATTAATCCCTTATACATTCATTCGTTGCCATCTTTCAGAAAAGTTTACTGACAAAAGTTATTTATCCTAGTCAACGAAACTTTTTTTTGGGCTTGATTTCTGGACAAAAGCTTTTAGGATCACTTACAGGATGGTTATAAAATAGTATTTGGTAAAGTTGAACGATGGAAGCAAGTAAATTTTCAACTTGTGACCATCTATGAACCCAATATATGTTGGGAGAATCCGAAGAGAAAATCGGGAAAATCTTATAAAGAATGAGAACTGAGCTAAATCCACACAAAAGAATGATACCACCTTCAATTCAAAAACCTTAAGGCATTAGGTTTGCGGGTCTTCTTTCTTATATATTGTTCAACTTTCTCATTCTTACTGTAGGACTTAGACTCACACTTGAACACTTAACAATCTCCCCCTCAAGTGAGAGTTCCTTCCACCTTAGTACACTCCCCTCGAGCAGAAGCATTTTCAAACACGAGTACCTTAATTACAAACGATTCTTACTTGTACCGCCGTTTACACACTTAAACAGGACACGCTTTCCCGAAACCTCTGTCAGGAAGACTTTCGATACAGGATCAAATTGTACTCGCCCAAGCCGCAAACCATCGGCTCTGGTACCACTTGTTGGGAGAATCCGAGGGGAAACCGGGAAAATCTCACAAAGAATGAGAGTTGAGCCAAACCCACACAAGGAAATGACACTACCTTCAATCCAAAAACCTTAAGACATTAGGTTTGCTGGTCTTATTTCTTATTTGTTGCTCAACTTTCTCATTCCTACTCAACGTAGAACTTAGACTCACACTTGAACACCTAACAATATATTGGAAACTTTTAGAACATTTAAAATTTGTAACTTTTTTTTATGTAATAAGATTAAGAGTATTGTGTAAGTGATATTCAACATTTTTATGATTTTGTCCATAAATTCACATTTATTGAACAAAAATATCACATTGATACCTTATTGTTAACTCATCCAGTTGTTGAGAAGTTGAAGGTGTTCTTAGAAAATTTAATGAAAGAGATTAAGAATAAGGTAGATAATGTACTAATTAAATCCTAACTTGTCTAAGTAGTTTTATTAATAAACAAACTAGTTTTCCCACCCTTTTAAAGCATAAATCTTCATAATTTTGCTAAATCATTTGCCATGATGTCTACATGCAAAAAAAGGCAGGTTGTGGCAATAAAGGAGGGTTGAGTGGTTGTGGTCATCCACAATGCTCTTAAGGTAATAGAACGGCAATAAAGGAGGACTGAGTGGTTGTGGTCATCACAATGTTCTTTTAGTAAGATAATGGATTATATTTAGGAAAGTTGATACTCTTGAAAAGATAGTCAATCTATCCAAATTAAGAAGGTTAAACTAATTTTTTTTTACGAAAAATGTTAAAAATATCTAAGGTTAAATTCCAGTAGTTAAGAACAACCTTTCACCTAATCTAGTTTGTTAACAACTTGTATTTCTCAAACCATAAAAAGTAAAGTTCATGGATACTTGATTTAGTTGCTTATGATAATATTTTTTATAATATTTTCTTTCTTTCTTCCATTTCTTTTTCTAGACTTCCTCATTTTATTAATTTAGTCCATGGTCCAGAGTTGTTTTCTAGTGAGTTGGTCAATTCCTCATCTCTCCCTCTTTGAAGTTGAATTTTGTTCTCCTTATCCCTACTTATATTTTTAACCTAACTTCTTGTAACCAATTAATCAAGTCATTGAATAACTTGTTTGTAAAGAATATGAATACATATGACTATATTATTTTGGTTCCGGATGTTTTATGTCTTATTTTGTATCATCATCTCCTAAACTTTTTGCATGATTCTTCAGATCATTTACACTTTTTAAAATTTTAAAAATGGTTTTGAAGCGTAGCAAACTTTAAACCTTAGAGTGTGAATGATGTCAACTAGGGAAACGTGTTATATTTTTTTAAAGAAAAAATAACTTGATATAACTATTTTTATTCCAATTCCTAATGATATTTATGGTTCAAATTGAGTCACATTTTAACTTTTTATATTTGTTACATTTATTAATTATATTTATGATTCAAATTGAGTCACATTTTAACTTTTTATATTTGTTACATTTATTGATGAATATTGTCAATGTACCTTGATTTAATAATAAATCAATTTAAGTTGTTTGTTACATCTATCTTTATAAATTTCCTTGAAAAAATCAAAAATTAATTTATCCAAATTATCTAAATTTTGAGTATAATGTTAAAATATTGCATCTTTTCTAGTTTTTCTACTCTTTTAAATTCCATTTACATTTTACATCGGGCTATTTATCCTCATACACTACAATAAATGGTATATTAGAAAGAAAATGAATATATACTTACCTTATTTGCTCAGTGTTAACGTACTAGTTCATCATTGGGTGATGTTATTCTTACTACTTGCTTCCTCATGAATGTCCTATTATCTTGAAAATCACACTTCTTGTACTATTTTGTCTCTAAATGAACTTTTATTTCATATCTTTCATCATGTCTTTTGTTGTGTATATTTTATCGATGATGTGTCCCTAAGTCTAGACAAGTTATTGTAAAAAAACATCAAATATGTTTTTTAGGATATTTTCATCTCCAAAAAGGGTATCAATATTATTTTCAAAAAACTAAATGGTACTACATGTACGTGAGTATCACTATTTTTAAAGAGACTCATGTTTCCTTCTACCCTACAAGATGCTAGTTTTGTTCAATAGGTTTTTATGTCTCATTGGTTGAATCATTGTCATCCCCTCTTACATGGGAGCCAGTTCCTTTTCCACTTAAAGAGAAAACAATTGAATGTAGATGTGTTTATGCTATTAAAGTTGGGCAAAAATGGAAAATTTGGTTGCATTAAAACAAGATAGATAACCTAAAGAAAATGAACTTCCAAGTAGTGATGAAAGTTAACTAGCATTACTAGAAAACAAAGTTTAAAGATTTCAATTTATTTAAACAAGGTTTTAATTAGTTAAAATCTTAAAGCTTTTGTTTATAATCATATTCACTTTGTTTTAACAAATTAAAAGGTTAATTAGTTGATTAAAACCACTAGAAAAATTCATTTTAAGGGATTTCATTTTACATTTTTTCAATCGATTAAAACAAATTTCAACATGCTCTTGTTATTAGTTCCACAAAATTGTTTTCTACATTTTGAGATCTATAAGAGAATTCAAAATAGCTTTTTCAAATATGTTGTTTATACATTTGAAACTCTTCTTTAAAAATTAAAAGATTTTTCTTAATGATCTCCAAGTATTTTTTAAATATCAAGATTTAAGTGTTACATCTCACTCTTATTGTGAATCACATGGTATTGTTTCTAGAAGGAGTAAATCTATGCACTTCTTTATCTAACTTATTTTGTTCTAGTTTTGTAATTGGTTTCTTGACTAGGGTTGTCAAAATGGATTTCTTATGATAAGATTTCACAAGAGGCTGTAAGAGATCCTGTAGGGTTCAAGATCTTGTATTGTGTTGTATTTCTTATTTCTCTTGAAGGGTGATTGTAAAAGCTTGAAATCAGTGAATTGGCTTAATTAGGATGATTAAGCAAATAGATTTAGCTTTCTTTTAAGGGGGAACTAATATAATTCTTGGTGTTATTATTCACTTCCCATGTCCCATACAACTCATATATGAATTGAATTCATATTGCATGGCTATGGAAGATTAAAGAACACTAAAATAGAATTTCTTGAAGCTAAATATGATTTTCTTTAATGTGTTCTTAATTCAAAGTTAATTCTTCATTCATTTTTTAAAAAGTTTCTAAATTTTTTGAAATTTTAACTCACCCCTTCTTGAAATCAACTTATTTTTTTCTCAGCAATCTACAGCGAGCAATCTCTTCTATTTGTTGCTGATGTGGAGCATGAGTTCATTTGTAAATTTCGTCAATCTCCATTTGCTTGAATTGAAAACTAGTCATATTACACAAATTTGTGAGCAAAAATGTAGTGAAATAGATCATTTTGTCTTTTGTCGTCATACCTATATGGAGAAATGTGTGTACTTAATTGTATATATTGATTACATAGTCCCTCCAGGGATGATGCCACTAAACTTTTTCAACTAAAGAAATATTTATGCAATCATTTTCAGATCAAAGATCTTACATGTCTTAAACATTTTTTGGTTATTGAAGTAGCTCAACCAAAGGAACATATTTTTCAAAGAATATATGTCTTAGATATCTCTAATGAAATATATATAATAGTCTAAATCAAAAATTCATGGCAAAGCAAAAGGAACCTTTTTTAGACCTAAAAAGATATAAAAGACTTGTTGGTAAACTTATTTATTTCATTATTACTAGACCTAACTTGTCTTTTCATAGTTGGTGTGGTTAGTTAATTTATGTAAATTCTCCTACTTAACCACTAAAATGTTGTCATTTGCATCTTTAGATACCTCTAAAAGGCTCCAAGACAAGGATTGTTATATGAAGATAAGGGAAATACTTATATGTATGGGTATTGTGATGCGATTGGAAAATATCTTCCATAATCAAACTTTTCACTATTGGATATTGTATTTTTATTGGTAACAATGTTACTTCTTGAAAAACTAAAAAGTGGTTTTTCGATCTACAATTGAAGTTGATAATAGGGTGATGACATTATTCACTTGGAAACTTTGGTTTATAAAAGAATTTTTTCCAAGATTTAAATTTTTGTAAAATTCAGAAAGTGAAAATAATAGGGTGATGACATTATTCACTTGAAAACTTTGGTTTATAAAAGAATTTTTTCCAAGATTTAAATTTTTGTAAAATTCAGAAAGTGAAAATGTAATATAATAACCATGTTATTATTCACATTGTTTCCACTCATATATTTCATGAGTGAATCAAATACATACAAATTGATTGTTGATTGTTGTTTTATATTAAATGGGTTTGAGAAAATTTGCATGAAATTTGTTAATTCCAATTATCAGTTTGCATATACTATATATTTTGATTAATTTGTTTTAGAAAACCTCAAATTCAATTTATATGTTTTAAGCTGGTTATATACAATTTATATGTCCTAACTTAAAGGAGAAGTGTTAAAAAAGTTTTTATTAAATAGGTTAATTTGTCTTTTATCTTTCTTTTAAAAGGAAAGGTTGGAATTTTATACCTACATGTTATGTAGCTGTAATTTTTCATATATTCTCTTTGTATCTCTAATGTAAGAACTCTCACGTATAAGTATACCTGAATGTGTTAAACATTCTTTCATAGTTTTACTTTTAAGTAATTTCGCAGGACATATATGATTGAAATATTATTGTATTTTTTTGTTGATTGTTACAAATAATTGTTTAAAAGTAAGAATGAGTATGAAAATTAAACATTTCAAATATTGCTGAAGTTTAGTTGAAATTTCGTAAAAATTATAATTATTAGTCTCAACATATTTAATAAGCTTCTTTTATAATATTTAATAAATGTTCACTAATAATAGTGTAGTGTGTTATTAACACTTCAAATTTTTTTTACAGAAAATAACTGACCGATAGTCAATAACTATATACAAATATTGGGTGATCAAATGACAACTTTTGTCGTGTTTTGCTACCATTCTTTTTAAAATAAACAATTAATTTAAAAATAAAAATTACCTCTATTTTGGCTATGTTTGTTTCCAGAAACAGAAATATATGAAGCGTGGAAAAAAAATCTGAAAGTTACAAAAACGAGGTAAAAAAATTGTGAAAAACGATAAAACTTTGTCTTTAAATTTTCTCTTATCTTATACGAAGATTTGAAGGGAAAATTGATTTATATAATCAAATAAAAATATTAAAATTCAATACCCTTAAATAAAATATAATAAAAAAATATTATTTTAATACACAGTAATATATATATATATATAATTAAATTTATAATAAAATATAAATATTAAAATAATTAATAAAAAATAAATTTAATTCTATATTAAATATACTGTAATTAATTATATATGAAATATAACATAATATAATTATATAATATAATAATAAAACAATAAAGATATTTTATATAATAAATAAATTTGTTATTATAATATATATATATATAATATAATTAATTAATTATAATATATAATATAAAATATATTATTTAATTAATGATATACGTAATCGATTAATATCATATATATATATATATATATATATATATATATATATAT
>Ga0099824_1004908_pt1 | contig 19041 bp, 7 predicted proteins | sample SiratrowhiteBW_FD_76837 | JGI IMG/M metagenome (GOLD analysis project Ga0099824, IMG submission 76837) | Root nodule microbial communities of legume samples collected from California, USA - Siratro white BW | ecosystem: Host-associated > Plants > Roots > Nodule | place: USA: California... | reverse complement strand
TTCAAAAGGAGAAAACATAAAATCAAAAGGGAAACGAATCCCAATTGAACCATCATTTAATATGCCAAACCTATTACTCAATATAGGTAGCATAGATCCCCAATTATTAACAAATTACATAGAACAATGGTCCTCTGCTGTAATTAGAATGACAAATTTAATGTTCTAATCGACCATATTTGGAACATCCAATAATGAAAAATAAGTATAGCCTTTCCCGGAGGGAGAGGCCTTTGTAAGGATGGGTAATCCTTGATTATCTGCATGTGATTGAAGCAAAAGTCACGTTAGAGAAGCAAATTGGAAATGTTGTTTACATTCCACTAATGTCCATGTCTCCATCCAATTTTCGTGACCATTCAAATTACTTTGACACATGACCATCAACAGCTCCAGGGAAATCACCAGCACATGTTCGAATATACTTACCCAGGCCAGTGTTTTTTTTTTTATTAATTAGTTATGATAAAAAAAAGAAACAGGGATTGAAAATTTTGATACATGATAAGGATAGTAAAATAGAAGCATGCTAATAGGTAGTATATCAGTACTAACCAAAATATTTCCTCCCTTATTTTCTAGGGGGGAATTTACTGATCTCTTAGTTAAGTTGTAAGTCTTTATTTTCTAGTTTTTCATTTCATTTTTCTTAGCCAAAATCTTCAAACAAGCAAATGACATTACATAGGAAAAACTAAAATATTATTCCGAAACAGTGATACAAGTAACAAGCTAGATCCATGTAAAACAGTTAGTTTCAGAAGTACTTGAAATTGTTCATCCTGCTATAAAAGCAAAAGGCATTATAAAATCACCAGCTGCACCTCCTTGAACCACTAGCTTGCTGCTCCATTTCAATTATCTAACTTGCTTCTGCAAGTGCTTTAGATATCTTCAATGATTTAAGCTCATCTATTAACTGAGTCAAGTTGTTGTAAGAGTGTCCACCCTCCTCTATAGTCCTCTTGGCAGCATCACTAAGTTTTCTTGCTCTCTTCCTCATTTCTTTGCTCTCTTGGCTACTTCCCATCAAAAGCTCCACAACCTTCACTATCTCTTCCCTTCCCACCACTGCATCCTCTCCCAGGCTTATCCAGAACTTGTTTTCTATAGCCCCCACTGGGACTCCAATCTTCAACACATCAACTAACAGCTTCTCATTGTAGAATTGCTCTGCAAACATTGGCCATGTGATCATTGGCAATCCAGAACTCACACTTTCAAGAATGGAATTCCAACCACAGTGAGTCACCGTTCCTCCTATGGCAGGGTGGTCCAATATCAGCAGCTGTGGTGCCCAGTTCCATATGATAAAACCCTTCTTCTTTTCTTTCATCTTCTTCTCAAACTCTTGTAGGAAACTGTCTTCATTCTCACTTCCATCCTTTTTCCTGACAACCCAGATGAAACTATGACCAGAATGTTCAAGCCCGTGAGCCAGTTCAACAAGTTGAGCCTGAGGGAGCCTGGTGAGGCTTCCAAAATTTACATAAATTACAGTTTCATTCTGCTCAGTGTTAAGCCAGGTTAGCCACTCTGGTTCTTCTGGAAGCTCCTCCTTGTGTCCCCTATTAGCCTTTTGTCCATCGTCCTTGTTAACCCGCGAAGAAACTGGTCCAATACTCCAAGATTTGGTCCCCAATGTACTCTGATGAAGTTGCTCATAAACGCTTTCAAGTTCATGAAAACTATTATACAGTGCTCCATAGCTTTTAGTCTCCGATTCAAACATTGCAACAAAATAGCCTGCGGTTTCATTCTCAGTCCTTTCCCATTCCGCTACCTGCGGTGGCGTCATCTCTATTCTTTGAGGTAAACCAGGAATTGTAAACTTGTGGGTATCAGAGACTAAGCTTTCATGAGGTCTATGTTTCCTGATAGAATGACTAACACAGTTGGAGAAGTAGCTTGAGCCGTAAAAGAAAAGCCTTGGAATGCCTAGTTTTGCAGCAGACTCCACTGTCCAAGGATAGCAAATATCAGTCACTATGCAATCTGGTTGCAGGTCTCGAAACAGAAGCTCAATTTGATCTTTAAGCATTGATATTCCATCACTGATTTGACCCAACATTTCTGGGGTAGTGCTATCTCTAATGTTTTCAACCCCATCAGGGAGACCAACTTGGTCCGCAGGGAATGGAATCACATGAGTTCTGATGTGGTATCCACAACTGAAGTCACCGTCAATGGCCTTTTGGAATGTTAAAGCATTGGCTTGGGTAGCGATGATGGTAACGCTAACACCATGTTTGGCAAATAGTCTGGCAGTGTCTACCATCGGGATCATATGGCCAGGTGTTGGATATGGAAGAAAAAGCACATTGAGTTGGTGGTGCGATTGAGCTTTCATTGCTTTTGCAATTTATGAGGTTCTATTCCTCAGGCGTAGATGCTGCTTTAAAGAAATAAAGCTTGGAGATTAGTTTGTATGATACTGAGAGAAAGAATTTCAAGCCTGTATCAAAATTTAAATACGAGGAACCAAAAGATAGTAGAAGTATACCTATACTAGAAGTATACCTATATATTAAGATAGTTCGATAACACAAGTTAACTTTAAACTTAATTCAATTTTACAAAATTTATTACTAATTTGTATCTAATTTGTATCTAGTTATAAACTATTGAAAGGTGGACGTAAGATCTTCGATAACTTTGAAAATTGTCTATCTTTTCCCCAAATGGAGGATGGCGTGTGTTGTTTATCTCTCAGTGAAGACTTAAACAAAGCCAAGGCATCTCTTTCACCCTTTCTCAAACGTGTCTTGTTTTATGTGATCATTTGGCAAGGACAAGTAGCATTTTATGTTTGTCTTGTGTGTTGTTTGTTTGATCAGTTTGCCTGCTCTTTCTTTCTCCCTTGTTCTTGACTTATGCATACTATAGTTTCTGCTTGTTCGGCTTTTGTGGGATCAGTTATTTTTAACTGTGGTTCGGTTCTTGTCTCCTCACAACTCAAGGAAGCAGAAACTATAAAACTGTAGAAAGGTCGCTGTTTACTTCTTGTTTATGGCACTTTAGCATGTTTGAAACAGCAAACTTTGAGACGTAATCATTTCTTAAGATTTATTAAAATCACTGAAATAGAAAAAGTCAGAATCATTTCTTTAGTGGTAATCCCTGTAGCATGGTCATATTTATGATAAACCATTATGTAAAACAAATTATAAGAATGTTTGAGGAACATTATGCAAACTGACAAATTTGTCAAGAGCTTCAAATGGTATCAAAAGGCATATCATAGCAAGCATTCTGAGGAGTTTAGAATAAGCTTAGAAAGGATGTCAAGTCTCATAATATTAACTGAAACCTCATCAGAATGATTATTTAATTATATGTTGTTGTGTTCAATTACTTCATTTTGTTGTGATACTCAGTGTTATCTAACTCTATTACATTACCTTTTATTTTGTCTTCTTTAAAAGTAATAAAATCTTTTAGATTGAACACTTATATTTGGGTTCCTTTATTGAATCCTTTAATGTTTTTAAATATTTTATTACTTGATGGTTTTATTTCCTTGTTACTTGGGTTACTTATATAAAAGCTAAAAGTGAGGTTTGGATATTTTCAAAGTTTTTTTATCTTAAATCAATTTTCTAGTAAAATTTAATTTTTTTTCATGAGTACACGCTCAAAATTTTCCAAGAATTTAACAAAGTTTTCAAAAAGCTTTGTGATTTGTACTAATTTTGAGTGTTTTTATACAGAAGAATACTTAAATACTCTTATGAGTTTAAGTGTTCTTTAAGATAGTAATTAATCTCAAATTGAGAGTTTTTTTTTATCTAAATTTAGGTTTTGAGTACTGAGTTACACGAAATCATTTGATCTCATTTATTGTGAAATTTTAGGAAGTATAAAAGAATGAAGAAAATAAGAGATTGGAAGATTATGAAAAAAACAAATAAAAAGTTTAAAATAAAAAAAGCCCAAACAAAAACTCACTTAACCTAGACCCAAAAACAAGTTTAAAAGGGCGAATTTAGAGTTTCTGAAAACATCAAGACCTAGAGGACAGAGGCATACAGCTGGAATCAAGATTCTCTTCTTCTCCTGCAATCTTCCTTTTCTTGATTTGTAATGACTACCATGGGTAGCTAAATTCTTCATCTTTGGGGGTTGAATGTAATCTTTTGAACTCATTCGTATTTTGGTGATTTTTATATATAATATTCAGTTTCTACTCAATTGGTATTTTCATCTTATGCTTAATGCTTAATGTTATATTTTATCTGATCAATAGAGTCTTGATTTTGATTCTTAAATTTAACTGGGAAGTACTTTTGAGTTTCTGACCTAGATGAAAATACTCAATATATTGGAATACTAGGGATAGATTTTAGTGTATTGATTGCTTATAACATCTGTTCTTAATGCTGTGTAATTTACTAAATAGTTGAAGGCTTAGGAAAGTATCTTATGAATTTTATATTAGAGGGATTGGTGTGAAGAATTTTTATATTTGCATCAATAGTGAGTAGTTATGTTTTTATCAAATCCGAGGAGTCCTTCTAGATCTTGCAAACTTCTTTTTATAATTGCTATTTATTCTTTAATCGTCTTTATTGTGTATTAATTTAAATTATAATCAAATTGAAACTTTTTATTTGCTTTTTTATAGTGAGTAGTGAATTTGAGATTTAATAGCAAAATTGTTCTATGTGGATCGACATCCTTACTTTACACATCTATATTACTTTTGACTCGGTATACTTGTCGAAAAAAGTCAATAAGTTTTTGTTTTTAAATTTTAGAATATAGCTCATTGAGTATTGTGAATAATTTTCTTTATTTTTCTTTTGTTCTTATTTATTTAAAAAAAATTATAAATTATGTTGTGTTAATCCTTGCTTGAGTTGTCTTTGATTTATCATATGGAGAGGACATGTCTTTAATTAATATTGTACTTTATTATCAAATCTACAAAATATGAATAAGGAAGATAGATGAATTTCAATCCAGAATCCTTCTAGATCATATAAACTCCTTTTTTTACAATGACTATTTATTCTTTAATTGTCTTTATTGTTTATTAATTCAAATTATAATCAAACCATCTTGATAGTCTTAGTTATTTAGTTAGTGAGTTGTGAATTTGAGATTTAATAAAATAAATGTTTTTTAAATTTATATTACTTTACTCCGTATCGAAAAAGGTCAATACTTTGGAATTTGATTTTGCATAACAAAACTCTTATTTTCCTCTTCTATTAAAGACATGCAACAAAGTCATTGATAAATGAAAATGATTGTAATTGTTAGGTTCCTCTTTTAGAATGCTGTCATTTATTTATTTATTTTAGTAACTTAGAGTAATGCTCTCTGATTTTTTGAAGTTAATTATTTTAGATCCCTTGTACATTCTTCCATCGTCTGCATTCTGGTTCATAGCGTTCACTGGTTGCTCATTCTCGTTGAAGCTTGAAGTGCACAAGTGTCTTCACCATTCACATCTTGTCAACTGAGCGCATTGAAGTTGTTGGTGTGTCATTCACTTGATGACATTCACGTCGGGTTATTCTCGTCTTTACTCTTCACGTCTTTTAGAAGTACGTACACATTTGCATTTAACTTTAAACTCTTGTTTGAAACACTTTCTTTATCGTTGGAATGCCGTATATTCCCAAATTCTATGGCGCAAATGACATGGAAAAAGTACTTTGAATATATTTGATGAAGATAAAATATCCCTTTGGCATGTAAAAACTTTGAGGACAATGTCATGTATTGATGACATGCATGTTTCCATTTTCCTTAGCTAAAATCAACACAATATGCCAATGACAGTGGAAAAAACAACACTTAAATTAGCAGCACAACGAAACAAGCTACCTAGCTGAAACTCTACTCGTCCAATATCATTAGTTTCACAAGTACTTAGAAGTAGTTCATTATTCATCGTGTTAGAAGGCTTCAGAAAATCACCATATGCGCATCCTAGAGCCACTAGATTGCTGCTCCATTTCAATTTCTAACTTGCTTCTGCAAGTGCTTTAGATATCTTCAATGATTTAAGCTCCTCTATCAACTGAATCAAGTTGTTGTAAGAGTCTCCACCCTTCTTTATAGTCTTCTTGGAAGCATCACTCAGTTTTCTTGCTCTCATCCTCAATTTTCTGCCCTCTTCTTTCTCCATCAACTCCACCACAGCCTTGGCAATCTCCTCCCTTCCCACCACATCATCCTTGTCTTTGAATGCCCAAAACTCGTTTTCTTTAGCTCCCACTGGAACTCCAATCTTCAACACATCAACTAGCAACTTCTCATTGTAAAATTGCTCTGCAAACATAGGCCATGTGATCATTGGCAATCCAGCATTCAAGCTTTCAAGAACGGAATTCCAACCACAGTGAGTCACAATGCCTCCTATGGCAGGGTGATCCAATATCAGCTGCTGTGGTGCCCAGTTCCATATGATAAAAACCTTCCTGCTTTCTTTCATCTTATCCTCAAACTCTTGCAGGAAACTGTCTTCATTCTCACTTCCAACCTTTTTCCTGATGACCCAGATGAAACTATGACCAGAATTTTCAAGCCCATAAGCCAGTTCAACAAGTTGAGCCTGAGGGAGCCTGGTGAGGCTTCCAAAATTTACATAAATCACAGATTCATTCTGCTGAGTGTTAAGCCAGGTTAGCCACTCTGGTTCTTCTGAAAGGTCCTCCTTGTGTTCCCTCTTCACCTTTTGTCCATCCTCCTTGTTAACCCAGGCTGAAACTGGTCCAATACTCCAAGATTTGACCCCCACTATACTCCTATGAAGTTGCTCATACTCACTTTCAAGTTCATGAAAACTATTATAGAGTGCTCCATAGCTTCTGCTCTCTGATGCAAACATTTCCCCAAAATAGTCCGTGACTTCATTCGGAACCCTTTCCCACTTTGCTAGCTGCAGAGGGGTCATCTCTATTCTATGAGGAAAACCAGGAATTGTAAACTTGTCGGTGTCGGACACTAACCTCTGGGGCCTGTGCCTCCGCACAGAATGAGCAGCACAGTCGGATAAGTAGCTTGAGCTGTAAAAGAAGATTCTTGGAATACCCAGTTTTGCTGCGGCTTCCACTGTCCAAGGATAAAGCATATCACTCACTATGCAATCTGGATACAGATCTTGAAACAGAACCTCAATATGACTTTTGAGCATTGACATTCCTTGTGAGATTCGACGCAATATTTGTAGGGAAGTGGCATCTTTCACGTTTTCAACTCCTTCAGGGAGACCTACTTGGGCTGCAGGGAATGGAACCAGTTGGATTCTGATATGGTATCCAAGGCTGAAGTCACTGTCTATGAGCTTTTGGAAAGGCAAAGCATTAGCAGGGGTAGCTATAATGGTAACATTAACACCATGCCTGGCAAATAACCTTGCTGTGTCTATCATGGGGTTCATATGGCCAGGAGTTGGAAATGGAAGAAAAGTGACACTCAATTGTTGGTGGGGTTGAGATTCCATTGCTTTGGCAATCTATGATACACAGAGAATGGTTTTCAAGACCAAGGAAGAACTAAACCAGAAATAAAACACCAGAGAAACCTTCATCATCTGCAATCATGATGTAGACTTATAAAAGCTTAAAGATGTGATCATCTGCAATCATGATGTAGACTTATAAAAGCTTAAAGATGTGACAGAAGTACTTGATAGGAAGAAAAAGATTGCAGAAGCATACGTGGTCCAGAAAATTCCTTATAATTTCTCTTTCTTGCCACAGAAAAAATATGTAATAATATTAATATCATTAATTGTAAAAGAGGTGGTTTTATATTATGAATTATCAAAATATTAATGTCAAAATAAACATCTAGTTGACAAATTTATTCTAATGATGTAATAATATATATGAAAATTCAATTCAGAAACTATAATTATGATATTAATATTTATATTTAACCTTGTTGGAAAAGTATAATTCTGTTTCAAAAACCGTAAGCAAATACACGTGTAGTTAACAGTTTGTCTTTTTAATTGTTTTATTTTTATCTTATAGTCATTTTAATGTACTAGTTGTAACATTATATGTTATTAAAATCTATCTGTATATAACTGTTTGAATACAAGTGAAGTACGTGTGAAATGTAAACAGTAAGAATTTGATTATGAAATAATAAAATTAAGGCATTTTAATTTTATTTTTTTTGTAAGTTATCTATATTTAGAGTTTTCAATATAAACCTTTTCATTTGCTTAAAAATGTTAATAAAGAAAAACATTTGGAACAATAATTGTGTAACGGGATTCTAATTAACGATTTTAATTGAACTAATTTTGTTTATACTTTTATTTTTTTGATTATGTTTTGATTTTTTTTTTCACTTTAGATCAGTTTCCATTTTAAACACCCTAACTTCAATCATTAGATTAGGTTGAATTTATTTTGGTGTTAATATCAAATTAATGAATCCGATCCAACTCTCATACATATTTATATTAATAAAATAATATATTAATGTTGTTTGGGATAGGTATTATGTTCTTGGGACACGTATTTCTTTTTATAATATTGAATTTATATGGTTGGACTTATTTTGCAATAACTTTTTGTTTTTTATTTTTGGATTTTTTTTCAATTCTTTTAAAATATTATATATTGAATTAAGTTTAAATGAGAGTTTAAAAAACAATCATAATTTAACTTAATTATTTTTTTTATAAAATTGAATCTTAAATTAGACTAGAATGACTTATTTAAATAACTTACGCATTTGTTGTTAGAAAATGTAGTTATGATAAGTAAGATAGAGTAAAAATAGGATAGAGTAAAAAGACGGAGAGCGAGGAGAGATAATGTTGAAAAACAAAAAGTTATTCAATAGACTTTTTAATGAGTAAATTGGATATCCATTCAAGAAAAAAAAAATGTGAATGAGTGCATTCAATAAAATTTATTAAATAGATCAACAATGAATTAGAAAATTTGAATAATTTTTTAATAAATAAAAATGTATCTTTAAATAATTAAATATTTAAAAAAAAAATTGTGAAGTCAATGAACATCCATCAATCTACTCTTTAACATGACAAATTAAGACTTTCAATTCCTTCCAATCAAACCCAACTTACTTTTTGTCTAGAAAATTTAAATGAATGAGTCAGATGGATTCATTGTGTTATCTCCATACATATGATTTAATTATCTTTCTCTTACTATTTATTTATTTTTTCAATTTGGTATTAGTTTTTAAATTTAAAAATATAACAATGTGAACTTTTCAACGAAGAATATCTTCCTATTTTTAAAAATATAACAATGCTATGTTTTTATTATAACTTGCGTTTCTAAAAAGTGAGAACATTGTGTTTTTAGAAATTAACGGACCTAATTGAGCATATTTTGAAAACAAATTTAATAAACTAAATTAATAAAACGGTTAAAAAGAAAGTAATTAAGTCTAAAATAACCTATTAAATCAATGTTTAGATTGAAATATACAAATTTAGCTTTCCGTTAAATAAATAAATATATATATATATATATATATATATATATATATATTAAAAAATCTAAATTTTACTTTTACAAAATTCAATTTTCATATAAAATTTTAGTAAGTAAACAAATTAATAAGAGTAACCAAACATGTCATAAAACAGAATTTATTCCGTAAAGTAAGTTTGAAACATCTCAATCGAAAAACCAAACATAACTTTATTTATCATTATGCAGTTAGTCTGGTTGTAATAACAGTTTTCTGTATAGACACAGGCAAATAGCTGATACACAAAAGTAGCAAGCAATCTTCAATTGCTATTACAGCATCCTATTGGCAGCCAAACAGATGAGTATCACCTTTTAGGCTAAAATTGCTTTTCTGCTATTTTTTCTAACCATTGAGATGTAGTTTGTGATTAGGCTTCCTTTTGGCTTGCCGTTTTGATGGAAAAGCAGAACTGAAGGGCTTTTTGTTGGAATGTAAAAATCCTTGGCTCAAAGTTATTGGTATCAATGTTTTAACATCTTGTGCTTTCATTTAAATTTATTGTACTAGTGAAAAGAAAAACATGGTAATAGTTGGGATATGAGTTAGCTACAATAGTGCCGTTTTTTTCTTATCTCTTACTAAATCAAGTAACTTGTTTACACATTTTTTAGCTAAACGATAACAAATGATAAAAGGTATTTTAATTTTCATATTAAAAAGAAAAAAAAAATGAGAGCACGTTAGATTTTTGTTGTTGTGATGAATACATCTCTATTCTTATTTTTTTTATATAAAATATGGAGTATAATATATAATTTCACAATATACTTTTTAAATTCATCTCTTCACTTTTAACATACAAATCTATGTTAAAAAAAAACACCTATTATTTTTTGGTGTGTTCATGACACATAATAGATTCAATATAATACATTTACATTATAATTAGAAAAAAAAGTTATCTCGAAGGGTGTGCAATCGTGACGGCAGTGGTGTGTGTGGAGAAGTGTGTTGAAGGAAAGAAAGAAAGACAAACATAATTCACAAATGCTTCCTACAACAACCTATCTTGGTTGTTTTGAAGAATGGTGAAACCTTGTCTGATCAAGGTGTAATTTGACTGAAAATTTCTCACTCATATTTCTTCAATCTGAACGGTGAGATTTTTCACACTAGAGATTTGTAGAAGCATGCCAGGAATTTTGTGAAGAGCTCTTGTCCGCAAAAAATTCTTGTTACCGTTAGTCTTAGTTATTTCATAAATTCAACAATGAAATATTCTCCAATTGTTCTGGAATATTTACTAAAGTTTTATCACTCATAGTACTTCATTTTATATGGTTGAATTTAAGATCAGAGTTCTAGTTCATTTCCAGAAAATTCGTGAGCAGTAGCAATTTGTTTGGTGACAAAATTCTTGAACTCTTCCTTTTACATTTCAACTTCACTACAAGAAAAATTGAATTTACCCACGAATTATTACCCACGAATCTGTATCCGTAGGTAAATTCAACTTTATCCATTGATTATTACCTACGAATCTATATCCGTAGGTAAATTCAATATTACTTACGGATTATTACCCATGGATCTGTATCAATAGGTAAATTCAACATTACATACAGATTATTACCCACTGATTTGTATCCGTATGTAAATTCAACATAACATATGAAAATATTACCTAGAAAACTGTATTTTTAATAATATGACTTATATTTAAATTAATAATATTAATATTATTGTTATTATTTACATTAATATTATTAATATTATTATTAATTTTATAACTATTATGAGAATATTGTTCATATTTTAATATGTAATTAAAATAATAATAATTATTATTATTATTACTATTTTTCCCTTAAATATTATTATTTTTAAGATATTTTTGTTAGTATTATTATTAAAAGTACTAATATTATTATTTTTATTTTTGTTATTAATATTAATATTATTATTACATATTATTATTATCAATAGTAATAATATTATTAATATTATAATTAATAATATTCATATTATTTATGTTAATATTTTTATAATTAATATTTTAATATTACGCACAAACATAGATCCGTAGGTATTACTCACAGATATAGATCCTTAGATATTATATACGGATATAAGTCCGTAGGTATTAACCACAAACATAGATTCCTAGGTATTATTCACTGACATAGGTCCGTAGATATTATCCATGGATATAGGTCCGTAGATATTACGTACAAACTTATATTCATGGATAAAACTAATACTACTAGTAATATTAAATCTTGTTAATGATTTTCATATTAATTTATTAATAATAACAATAGAAAATGTGAATATGATTAACAATATTAATATTTTTATTGATATTACTATTATTATAATTAATATTAATAGTATTTTTAACATTTCTATTACTACTATTAATATTGATATTAAAATTTTATCACTATTATTAATATTATTATTAGTTTTATTTATATTATTATTGTTATTATTATTATTAAAATTATTATCATTAATATTATATTTATCATTATTATTATTATTATTAATGTTAATATTAATAGTATTATTATTTTTATTATTATTTCTAATATTGTTAGTTATAATATTATTAAAATTATTATTATTATTATTATTATCAATACAATTTTTTTTTCAAATTATTCATGTTGTTTTTAATATTTTTAAAATTTTTAGATATTATTAATATTTATATTACAAAATATTATTAATGTTATTAATAACATTATTATTTGTTTTTATTAATATTATTATTATATATTTTTTAATATATGGAATATTTTTAGTACTTCTATTCATATTATTTGTATTTATATTAATAATATTTTTAATATTATTGATATTCTTATTAACATTATTTATATTTATATGAAAAATAGTTTTAGTATTATTAATATTTTTATTTATATTATGAATCTTATTAATATTATTTTTAAAGATATTTTAATATTATTATTGATATTATTGATATTTTTTTTAATATTATTATTGTTGTTTTTAATAAAAATAATATTAATAATAAGAATAAGAATAAGAATATTTTATTATTATTATTATTAATTTTATTAATAATATTAATAATCACAATCATAAGTATAATCATAATAAGAATAAATAATAATCATAATATTATCACTTAAATTGTGTGGCACAATGTCAAATATTTCTATTGAAAGGTTTCTCCCTCCTTAATGATTGGTGTTGGTTTATTCTTCCAATTTCAATTAATTATTGGTGTTGGTTTATTTTTTTGTTTTAGAATACATATTGATTTTTTAGTTGGTTGATTTCTTGATTGCGTGCTTCCATATTGTTATGATAACATATTTTTGCTGCCTGACTCCGTTAACTTGTATCAGAACCTCTCAATTTGGGATTTATAGTTTGATAAATAATAAAAACTAACACTAATAAAATGGTTACTCTGAATGACTCCAATTATAATAATATTATTACGATAAGCCAGTCAAACCTAACTTATTTTTGTATATAAAATTTAAATGAGTTACACATGATTTAATTATCTTTCTTTTATTATTTATTTATTTTTTCAATTTGGTATTAGCTTCTTAAATTTAAAAATATAACAATGTGAACTTTTCAAGGAAGAATATCTTCCTATTTTTAAAAATATAGAAATTTAATGTTTTTAGTATAACTTGTGTTTCTAAAAAGTGAAAACATTGTGTTTTTAGAAATTAACGGATCTAAGTGAGCATATTGTGTAAACAAATTGAATGACATAAATTAATAAAATGGTTAAAAAAAGTAAAAACTCTAAACCCTAAATCTTAAAATTTATAAATTTAACTTTAGGTTTAACAGATATATATTAAAAACAATCTAAAATTTACTTTTGCAAAGTTCAATTTTTATATAAAATTTTAATAAGTAAACAAATTAATAAGATTAACTAAACATGCCATAAAATTGAATTTATTAGGAAAATGTTATTTGGACATACACGAGGAATAATTCCAAATAAACTGTGACATTAAGTCCAACTGAACCCTTCACCACCGCCGATGACAACACCACAGAGGCAACGGATCAAAACGACGACAACACCAACAAACCAACAAACCGGAATCCTAACGAAACACAACTGGCGAAGAAAGAAACTGCCCAGAAATGACAACACAAAGCACGAAAATGAAACCATCGAAAGCTCCTAGAGCCACTAGCATGCTCCTCCATTTCAATTATCCAACTTTGCTTCTGCAAGTGCTTTAGATATCTTCAATGATTTAAGCTCCTCTATCAACTGAATCAAGTTGTTGTAAGAGTCTCCACCCTTCTCTACAGTCTTCTTCAAAGCCTCACACAGTTTTCTTGCTCTCATCCTCAATTTTCTGCCCTCTTCTTTCTCCATCAACGCTACCACAGCCTTCGCAATCTCCTCCCTTCCCACCACACCATCCTTGTCTCTGAATGCCCAAAACTCGTTCTTTTTAGCTCCCACTGCAACTCCAGTCTTCAACACATCAACTAGCAACTTCTCATTGTAAAATTGCTCTGCAAACATAGGCCATGTGATCATTGGCAATCCAGCATTCAAGCTTTCAAGAACGGAGTTCCAACCACAGTGAGTCACAATGCCTCCTACGGCAGGGTGGTCCAATATCAGCTGCTGTGGTGCCCAGTTCCATATGATAAAACCCTGCTTGCTTTCTTTCATCTTATCCTTAAACTCTTGCAGGAAACTGTCTTCTTTCTCACTTCCATCCTGTTTCCTGATGACCCAGATGAAACTATGACCAGAATTTTCAAGCCCATAAGCCAGTTCAACAAGTTGAGCCTGAGGGAGCCTGGTGAGGCTCCCAAAATTAACATAAATCACAGATTCATTCTGCTTAGTGTTAAGCCAGGTTAGCCACTCTGGTTCTTCTGGAAGCTCCTCCTTGTGTTCCTTCTCCACCTTCTGTCCTTCCTCTTTGTTAACCCAGACTGAAACTGGTCCAATACTCCAAGATTTGACCCCCACTATACTCCTATGAAGTTGCTTATAGTCACCTTCAAGTTCATGAAAACTATTATAGAGTGCTCCGTAGCTTCTGCTCTCTGATGCAAATATTTCCCCAAAATAGTCCGAGCCTTCACTAGGAACCCTTTCCCAGTCTGCTAGCTGCAGCGGGGTCATCTCTATTCTATGAGGAAAACCAGGAATAGTAAACTTGTCGGTATCGGACACTAACCTCTCCTGAGGCCTGTGCTTCCGCACAGAATGAGCAGCACAGTCGGATAAGTAGCTTGAGATGGAAAAGAAGATTCTTGGAATACCCAGTTTTGCTGCGGCTTCCACTGTCCAAGGATAAAACATGTCACTCACTATGCAATCTGGTTGCAGATCTTGAAACAGAACCTCAATTTGACTTTTGAGGATTGATATTCCATCTGAGATTCGATCCAATATTTCTAGGGAAGTGGCATCTTTCATGCTTTCAACTCCTTCAGGGAGACCTACTTGGGCTGCAGGGAATGGAACCAGGTGGATTCTGATATGGTATCCAAGGCTGAAGTCATTGTCTATGAGCTTTTGGTAAGGCAAAGCATTGGCAGGGGTAGTTATAATGGTAACATTGACACCATGCCTGGCAAATAACCTTGCTGTGTCTATCATGGGGTTCAAATGGCCAGGAGCTAGAAATGGAAGAAAAGTGACGCTCAATTGTTGGCGGGTTTGAGAATCCATTGCTTTGCCAATCTTTGAGGTTCTGTTTCTTTGGGGAGGTGCTTTCAGAAAACTTTCTGTGAACTACACCAGAAGGAAACACCAGACAAACCTACCTTTTTCATCTGCAATAATAATGTAGACTTAAAAAGATGTAAGACAAGTAGTTGTTAGGAAGAAAAATATCACAGAAGTAGGTGGCATTCGTGGTCGAGAAAATTCCATATAATTTCTTTCTTTAGCCAAAGAAAAAAATATATAATAATATTAATACCATTAATTGTAAAAGGGATGTTTTTATATTATGAATTATCATATATTAATGTCAAAATAATCATCTATTTGACAAATTTATTCTATGATATAATAATATATATCAAAATTCAATTCACAAACTATAATTAAGATATTAATGCTTATATGTTTTCTTGTTGGAATACACACGTGGTTAACGGTTTGTCTTTTTAATTGTTTTATTTTCCTCTTATAATCATTTTAATGTACTAGTTTTAATATTAAAATCTATCTATATATAACCGCTTGAATACAATGAGGATGAAAAATACTCGTGAAATATAAATTGTAAGAATTTGATTAAACAACAAAATTAAGGCATTGTAGTTTTTTTTTAAGTTATCTATATATAACCGCTTGAATACAATGGGAACGAGAAGTATGCGTGAAATATAAATATTAAGAATTTGATTATTAAACAATAAAATTAAATCCAAATGTAAGTTTAAAATATCTCAATGGAAAAACTAAACATAACTTTATTTATTACTATAAGAACCAATGGAGTTAGTATGGTTAGAATAATACTTTTGTGCGTATTTCCTCTAGTCATAATTCTTTATTTATTAAGAATAATTTAATTCTAATTTTGAAATAATCTATAAATAGAGGTAAATATTATAAAAAGACCTACTTAATCTTATATTTATTTATTTTTATGTTTTTATTAATTTGGACGTTGTCGGAGAGTTCTGTTGCAAGTAGACTCTTTTCGGCTTGGTCATTTAAAACTGGGTCTCAAATCAATTATTGGTAGGTAGACTCTTCTTCACTGCACTCGAATTGGATAACAACATTTTCCCTTACTATTAAATCATTCTATTGGCGGCAAAAGGACCATACAGCTATAATTCTTTTCCATTCTTACGAAAAAAAGGATAAAAATATTTTTTTTATAAAAATAGATAAGTCTAGTCAATTTCAAATGAAAAAAATTATGTTATGATATTACAATTTTAATCAAATATAAAATAAAAAAAATAATTAAAATTGTATCAACAACATAACTACAATATAAAAAAATAATTGAAGTCGCAACACGACTTTAATAAAAAAAGAAATTATATTAAAGTCGTGTTATATTAATACAATTTCAATTTATTATTTTACACTAAAATTATGCTAAAAAAATAAAATTCTATTTAAAAAAAAAAAAGTGAAAAAAGAAATGCAGCTGGTGCTTTTACCTCTATTGGCAGGGGCAAAGAGATGAGTACGACCTTTTAGGCTAAAATTGCTTTTCTGCATTTTCTAACCATTGAGATACAGTTTGTGATTAGGCTTCCTTTTGGCTTGCCGTTTTGATGGGAAAGCATAACTGAAGGGCTTTTTGTTGGAATGTAAGAATCCTTGGTTCTAAGTTTCTTGCTATCAATGTTTTAACCTAGTGTGCTTTCATTTAAATTTATTCTATTAGTGATAAAAAAAATGGTAATAATTGGGATATCAGTTAGCCACACTAGTGCCGTTTTTTCTTACCCCTCACTAAACTAAGTAGCATGTTTAATTTTCCTTAATTAAATGACATCGGAAGATAAAAGATATTTTAATTTCTTTTTTGAGAAAGAGCACAATAAACTATATATCTTTATTTTTTATAAATTTTGGAGTATTATATATAATCTTACAATACTCTTTAAATTTATCTCTTAACTCATAAAAGACATGTACTTATAACAAATGTGATATAATTAACACTATAGTTAATATTAAAAATACAGAATTAAAAGTAATAATTATTAACTCCTTCTAAATTTATGTTATATAATCTTCAAGTATATTCTTCAAATTCATCTTTTTACCTACTAATAACAGATGTGATATAATTAACATTATAATTAATATTAAAAACACAGAACTAAAAGTAATAAGTAATCATTATTGACCATCCAAATTTATGTTAAATAGAAATGCACACCCTTAACAAAGTATTGATTCTTGAGTTTAGACTAACAAAGTACTATTATCAATAAGTAAATCTAAGTAATTAGATGAGAAATCAAGACCAATAGCTTTTTTCACTTTGATTCTCCTAGAAAAATTTTTACTCTCAAATTTCCATGTCTTCCTGCCTTTTAGAATTAGTTGGACTTCTAAAGTTTTGGTCTGTCTTAAAAGTTCAGATTATTTTAGGACACGTTAGTGACATATTTTAAGAGTTATTTTTTAGTAATTGAATGTGTTTGAATAGATTACATAATAGAAGAAAAAAATAGTAAAATAGATATAAATTTAGTTTTCAAATTATTTTCTTTTTATTTGAAAAAATAAATTAATTTTTATTGTTATAAAAATAAAATTTTATTTGTTATTTTGTTATCTCAGTTCATACAGACATGGTATAAAAATCAAGTTATTGATACAGAAGCATAATGAAAATATGAAAGAGTTTCATTAGTCATATTTTCAAGAATTCCGAAGATAAAAGTAATTAAGAAAACATAAGATACTCTTACGAGAGTTGGAAGGAGATTCAAATACGAGAGCAATTGAATTTCAATAAAAAAATGAAATGAAAGAAAAAAAAGTTTTAATGAATACTTTAATAGATTTTTTAAAGTGGTAAATTAAATAAAGTCTGATGAAAATAGGACATATGATCGAAAAATTTCAGTTATAATTCTTATTAGTTTGATTGAAAAAATTTATTTAATAGTGATTGTTATAGAAGGAACAAAAGATTTGTCAATAGTTAAAAGGTTGATGAGTCATTTACATTTTACGAATTAAAATTAGTAAATTGTGTTGAGTAATCAGTTGAAAGTGTTTTTCAATATAAACTCATCTTATAATTAAAAACGATGAATCAACAAACGTTTGAGTTTTATTGAGGTAGCAGATTTGAAAAAGGAAGAAAATCAATAAAAGAGAAAGAAAAACTACTATGATGAACTACATGATATATTTTCTAATCAAATATTTTTTCATCTCCATCAATATTTGTCACCTCTTAAATATCATTATTAACCTACTATCTAACTTCATCTATAAATTTTTATAGGTCTATTATAGTACATAAATGTCCAACCATGTAATTGATGAAAATAACAACAATAATAAACATAGTTACATTCGAGAAGTTCAACCACATTCACAATACATTACAAACTTACCAAACAAATACACGTGTGGTTAACCGTTTGTCTTTTTAATTGTTTTCTTTTCATCTTATAGTCATTTTTATGTAGTAGTTTTAACATTATATGGTATTCAAATTTATCTATATATAACCGCTTGAATACAATGAGAACGAGAAGTACGCGTGAAATATAAATATTAAAAATTTAATTTAAACAATAAAATTAAGGCATTGTAATTTAACTATTTTTGTAAGTTATATATATCTAGAGTTTTTAATATGAAACTATTCATTTGCTTAAAAAGTTAACAAAGAAAAACATTTGGAATAATAATTTTGTAATGGGAGTCTAATTAACGATTTTAATCGAACTAATTCTTTTTCTACTTTTAGTTTCTTTATCATGTTTTGATTTTTTTTTTTTTCACTTTAGATCTTTTTTTTTTTTAAACTTCTTTTTTTTATATTTAACTTAGGTTTAATTATTTAAATTGCTTTTATTTTTTTTTTATTTTTTATTTTATTAATAAATTCGTACTTATTCTAATTTATT
>Ga0099824_1004907_pt1 | contig 19045 bp, 14 predicted proteins | sample SiratrowhiteBW_FD_76837 | JGI IMG/M metagenome (GOLD analysis project Ga0099824, IMG submission 76837) | Root nodule microbial communities of legume samples collected from California, USA - Siratro white BW | ecosystem: Host-associated > Plants > Roots > Nodule | place: USA: California... | reverse complement strand
TTATAAAACAAAATTTTTTTAACTGAAATTTTAAATTAATAAATGGAATTCGTGGTCACAGCCTGATTTCTTTGAAAAAAAAAAAAAAAAAAAAGGCTTCATCAGTTGAGTGAATATGGTTTGCATAAATTGTTAACTTGATAATAGTTGAATATGCCACTAACCTATTGACACTATCGAGTAAGATATTAAAAAGCAGTAGCACGAACTTTAGCTCATAATGGCTGGAGTTCTTGCTCGGCAACAGCAGCATCCACTGGCTTGTATGAATGCAAGTTTTGCTGTCTTCTTCTCCAAATTAAGAACGTTCCTAATATTGACAGTCCTATAAGTAATGCTAACAGAAAACCTAAACCCATGACCCAGAAGTATTGCTGCCACCAACTCCTGCATCATTACAGGCAAGTATGTATAAATATCTGAAGTAGTTATTTATTGATAAGGCGAATTCAATAACGAGAAAATTTCAGATAGGCACGGCCTAGCAGGGCCGTTCAGTTCAATATTATAAAAATGATCTATAAATGCAAGGTTGTGTGGATCATATTAGAAGATTTACACACAATGCCATGGCACCCGCCAATTAAATGGAATGTCGACCAAGAATTTCTACTCAACAAGTATGTGCCGGATACACATCTACCGTTCATCTGGAAAAAGAGCACTATCACCAGGACCAGTAAAGCCTACAGTAGCAAATTCTATAGCAGCGGAGAGAGAATTCCTAAAGTAAGCTTTCCAAAGGAAGAGGATATTCTATTCTATAAAGGTATACCACAACTACCCAAGGCAGAAGAGAAGACATCATTCTCAGAAAGGTCAAAGGACAAGCATCTTTAAATAAAGCCTAGCCCTACATAAATAAATAAAAAAGCTGAAAGACTGAGAAGTTGGCGACTTTCTACAGAAAAACGTGTTATCAAATACAAGGGACATGGAGATAATCAACTTCAAAGCTTATTTATCTCATTAATTTGCTCAATAAACTGATAAAAATTTAATGTTTTAAAAAAAATAAGATTAAAGCTAGATTATTAGTTCCAACTCTCAACTGTGCATTGAAAAAGGCAACAATATGTCAGACACCGGGACAGTAAAACCCAAATAGGCCAAAAAACACAATAGACAAATACATAAAATAGTTAAAACCCATATACAAACATATGGGGCATATCCAGAAAGTGTGAGCTCATCTTTAAATGAAAAGAAAAATAAATTGTCCAATGTGTTAAATTTAAAACGTGTACAGAGTTTCTTAATATTTTATATTTCTGAGTACTGTTTAGACTGTTCTGAAGTGTTGCTTCATTGCTGTCCACCCTTATATCCGAAATCTTTTCTAATAGCTATTTCTTTTATCAAACTTGTAGTATTTTCATAAAAGTGTCTTTAAACGCTACTTACTAATTAGAAGCAAAAAGTTAAAGGGCTGTACCATGCCCATGATTAGAGGCAATTTAAAATCCAAACAATTTTGTCCACACCTTCAAATTATGAACGTAATCTCTTCAATCTAGAATGGATGCTACGGTTTGGAAATACATCAGACATGCACAATAAAAAGCATGGTTTCGCTGAAGTAATGCACGAGAAACCAAACACAACAAATATAGGGTATGGAACGGGGCTTTTTCCCTTTTAAGAAAAAAACTTACTCTGACGGATGCTCAACACTCCAATCAATCAACTTGTAATTTCCAAAGGTGTCAGGAAGTTGAATGCGATGTTCAGCAAGCCGGGAAATTAAATTCTGCACAGAAAATCACCATCAAATGGGCAGTCTTCATAAAAATGCAGGGAGCAAAAATGTCAACTTACCGTTGCAGTAGTGTTAGAAATATAATCAGCATGCGGTTCTGGGGTTATAGCCCATTTACTGAGGGAATCATTTCCAGAAGACGTAAAATTCAGTAAGTGGACCTGTAAACATCCCTCATAAAGTTAAAAGAAAATAACGTTAGCAGTGTAAATTGACTGAAAATCGATAGTTTGTTTGGGTAATTCGGAAAGTTATCACCACAAATTTTGAGAGCCTTATGCTTGGGACCTCTACCAAAATCCCCACCTATCCCATATTAACCACACCATGTACACGTATATTTTTAATCAAACATTTTTTAACTTTATTAAAATTGTTAATTGAACTTGAATATATTATTAAACAACAAATATTCATGCAATATAGTAATAATTTTCTAACCTGGGAAGTATTAACATCTAACTCATGAGCAAAGAGTCCAGCCAATTCTGTAATGTGAGGCTTCATAGCCGCGTAACTGATGTTAAAGGAAATTAACATTGTTATTTGTGCAACTTTGAGTTCACCTGTACATTTGGATTTATTAAAGTACATTCATCATCAATGAGTATACACTCAAAAGAAATTGCACTAATTACAGAAGCACGATGAACAATGTTAAGAAATACACAACGCCTGATACGACCCATTTTAACAAATGATGTCTTTATATACTTTTAAACGCATTTGAAGACTAGCAGCTCATAATACCTGCAGGAGCATTATTCTGCGACAAAGATGGAGCAATTGAAGGTTCTAATGCTTCAGTTGGATTGCTTACTTCTGAATTTGGAGGTAATGGTGATGGGGCGGATTCCTGTAATCTTTCCCATAACTCGGTACAGTCTGTTTTCCAGAAACCAATCTTTTCCTGATCACGATCATACATTACAAGTGTGTTTCGGACAACAATACCTATGTCAACAAAAATGACAAGGAAATTATCGCTAAAGAATTGCTGAAGCCTATACCACAGAAGCTAGCCATATAATAAAAAACTAGAGAGAAAAAAATTTCACGTGAAGTATAACAGCATGAAATAGATAAAGTTCCAAAGACCAAATAAGTTACCTCCTAACAGAGTAGTAGGGTCTTTTCCATTTTGGAAAATCCCTAGACAATATGCTCCTCGCACTTTTGAATGCTTCATGAAGAATGGCCCCATGAAAAGTAGGGATTATGGAATCATTAACATTTGATAACAATTGCACCAGCCTGTAAACACAGCTAAAGCTACTAATAGTCTTGTATGACTAACCCGGAACATGTAGTTTTCAGGAGACAGTGAGTATTTATCACCATTTCCAAATACCATGTCAACCACTGGAAAACTTTTAGAGAGTTGAGAGGCAACACTGAAATGCAAGCAAACCCAAACTGTAATATAAACTGCAATTAAAGAGTAATGTGAGCTCTTATCGTAACAGACATACATTCCAGCACCCGAAAAACATATATCATTATAATTTGGATCTGGACCACTGATTTGTTTGAGAGATTGAAGTTCCTTTAATATCTGCAAGCCAAATAAGTATAATCAGAGTCTTCAAATCTATAAAATACAATTGTGTTCCTAAAAATTTGCCTTGAAAAATACGCTTTAGATGATGCCCACCGATAGAAGTGAAATTAAATACTAAAAATCTTACTGAACTTCGGACCACATACAAAGAAACCATCAAATGAACCCTATAATCAACAGATTGGAGATTCTTCAAATTATTTATAAATCAGAAAATGCCCGATAAAGAGTATGAAATACATACTAGGACTATTTAAAAGAAGAAAATTATTGACTATTTAAAACCTTTAAAATTTATTCAGAAAAGGTAAACAGTATCAATCTTGGCATCCCATTAACTGGAAAAAAGTCAAGGTAGGTATTCAAAAACCTGGCACCAAACTCTGCACCAAATACTTGAGAAACCATCCAAACTTAATGAAATCTCCATACAGTTTTACATGAAATGGTTTTAATAAAATAAGGTGAAAAAAAAAAAAAAAAAAAAAGCTCAAAATAAAAAAACAACAAAAAAATAAAAAAAAAAAGGTTTTAAAAAAAAAAGAAAAAAAAAAAAAAAAAAAAAGAAGCTCAGAATGACTTAACTGCCAAATTCGATCAGATAAATTCCCAAGAAATTCCTAAAAAAATATCATCAAGAAAATAAGTATTGGTGTTCAAGTCTTTCAACTCCACTTATCACCTAGCAACGCCAGAATATGTTGAGAAGCAATGTCATATTATGATTCACCACCAACAGCATCAGCATGTACAGGTTGTTCCTCTTCATTTGCAAGTACAGGCTTCCCCAAAATATTTAAAGATAACACTTACAGTATTTGTATATTGCTTTGCCACTATTAAGATGTCTCACATTGGTTAGGAACATGGCCTAAATACTCTTTATAAAACTTAAATAATCATCCCCCTTGAACTAACTTAAATAACCCTCTTCCAATCTAGTAAACTTCACAATACTCCAAATGTCCATTCTCAATGACAGGGTAGGGGGAATTACGATGGCCACATCGGAAGGAACAGAACCTGGGAGTTGAGAATCCACCCCCCTTTCAAGCTAGCTTATCAAGTTGAGTTTGGCCGGTCCATTAATAGAGTAAAGATTTTCAGCTTTTCCTTAAACCTTTTCATGTAATTATATATGCCTAATAACGTGAAACTCAAAAATTGGAAAATGAGAGGTGAAACTCCAACTTCATATGGAAATATTTACAAAAGAACTTACTGCTTCTTTAAATGCAAGAAATGCTGCTTCTGGCAGGTAAGCATAAGTTGTACCGCTATCCAGGACAGTTCCATGTTTCCCATAAAAAATATTTGCATTTAGAGGCAGTTGCTTCCCCGCAACATGTATCTCCTTCAAATCAATATTGTAATATGGACTGTCGCCACCCCGAAACTAGAGTAAATGTGTGAGATTAATAAAATGCATTTGTTAAGAAAATGCATTACATCTCGTATCTACAAGATGAGAATTCTGTAACACACCTGCGCACAGGATCTGAATATGCGAAGACCATGTCTGATGGGGGAGATATGCCACCAAGAACCATTGCACCCCCTCCAACATCCATTCCGCCATAGCATAGTGAGAATGAATTGCTTATTACATTTTTTTCCACAAGTTGATCCATAATACTAAGATCTCCGCGACCCAAACCCATGATGCCATCAGCATGCTGACTATAAAGATCACCAGTCTCAACATTTTCACAGCCAAAAACTGCACGCTGTGGAGCAAGGTCACTCTGATTTCCAAAGGATATTATATCCTCACCAAGGACACCACTGCTTGTACTCATTTCAGCATATTGTCTCTCATACACACACTGCATCCTGTCACTGTCACAGTTGCAATCAATTGTACATTTGACAGGTTCATAGGTGCTAGATGAATCAGGCTGAAACTTTGGATCCTGTTAAGATAAAACGGGACACACAAGTCCAGTCTACTTGAGATAAAGTTATGGACTTACACAGAAACAAGAAGTTTAAAACAATTATTCTTGTCTTCTTGGGTGCTGTTAAAATAAATATGGACATGCAAATCCAATCCACTACAGTTAAGATAAATTGCATTGGTAACAACTTAAACATGCATTGGTACAACAAGTTTTAAACAAAGTGATTCTTTTATGTCTCTATCTTACAAGAAAATGATGGCAGTCAGAAACACAATGGAAGCACAATTTGTCTAATGCATCAATAGGGATGGAAATCAACAGTTAGACCAATCTTTGCACGACCTTAGCATGAACTACTACTTCTATATGGATATAAGCATTTTTTTGTTGGCCTGGCATGGTTATATATGAAAATGTAACAATCAACTTTTTTCTGTATCATATTTGAAGGCTAATATTGAATGAAAGCCTTCAAATAGGTTTTTTCAGGCCTACAAAATCAAGGTCTCAAACAGGCATAGACACCAAATTACACTAAAAAAATCATTAATTTGCTTGTAAAATTAATAAATATATACATCATAAACCAAACAAGCATATTAAAAAGAGTGGTGATACACGGACCACTCATTTTATCAAAGATCCCAACAACACCCACCTATGTAGCTTTATTTATTATTATTTTTTGTTTGTTCTATTTTTAGTCACCAATGACTCAAAAAAAAAATAGGAGTGTTGGGACAGTGCTAGGTGTTCATTTATCTCTTTCGTATTTAACAACTAACACAAATACAATCGTCATCGTGACCAACTGAATAACGCAGGTAATAAACAAAACAAGGCAAACGAAGCTGTAAGCCCAATTATGTTGTTTTCTTATCTACCACCCTAACATACTACCCCAAGGGTGTCGGTGCTAAACGTAAATATAGAAAAGTAGAAAATGGAAGAATGACACGAATGAAGCATTTTATTATCAGTATCTAGACTTCTATTTTATCCAAAATATGTTATCAATCTACACTCCCCCGTTTGACTCCTTTCCATTTTTACTCTCACGAAGATCATGCTGACTGGTAGCGCATTGACACTTACAAAAGCCTAGACCACAAGCACATTGTCCTATGGCAGTTCTTTCATATAATTAAACTTTCGTTTTCTATTTGCAGTATTAAGGAAACAAAAAAAAAAAAGGAAAAAATGTTTCTAAAAAAGAAAAAAAAAAAAAAAAAAAACAGATAACCAACCTTATCACACATCACAACACAATGAAAAATTATTATGTACGCAAACTGAAAAGGAAAAAAAATGCAGCATTACCTGGTGCCTGCCACATTGTTCGCAAGAGGAGCACGGAACATACGTAACGGTGCTCCCCGTATCAACAATGAGAGCAAACATCTGCGCAGGAGTCCCGATCCAAAGCCGCGTCGTGTAGTACCTGAATCATTCAGTTCCACACACACATAAATCTCCAATTACCGAGTCCTATTAAATGAAAACAAAAGCGAAGAAGAAGGAATGCGAGAAACGACGACGTAAGAGGTTTACCCGTTGAGGAGGAGATCGTCGTGGAGTCTCATACGCGCGTTAGGATGGCGCTTGGACTCGGATCCGTAAAGCTGGCGACGGGGATCGAGCGCTGACGTGGTGGCATTGGGTGCGGAGAGGTACAGAGGAAGGAGCATGGCAGGGCGAGCGCCGTGGTGGCGGTTTCGGAGGAGCGCGGGGTCGCCGGCAATGAGTTGGAGGAATAGGGAGAGGGTGATGAACGTGATGAGGATGCGGTGAGTGAATGCCCGCGCCATGAGTTGCTCACTCGGGCTCTCGAGCGAGTCACGATCCGAGTTATGGTTGTTGCTGCGGTAACGGATCGAAAGGAGCGAAATAGAGGAATGAAGGATGGTGGGGAGTCTGTGTCTCTCTGAATTCGAGAATGGAGGGAAGTGAAGTAAGCGTTTCTCAAGAAAAGGTAATGAGATATTCGTATTCATTCATTTCAATTTCCGTTACACTTGTATGTATTTTAATTTTAGGATATTACTTTTTTTGGTTAATTTTATTTATTTACTCTTTCTTAATTATCTTCATTTCAGTTAAATGATAACAATTTAATTTTCGTAGATTGACAGTAATAAAATTTAGACCTTTAATAAACTAAATCACTTTACTTATAAAAATCAATAATTTTACTCTATATAGCAATTATAATTAAATAACAGGGTGAGAATGGCAATATAGTTAAAATAATTCGAACCTATACTGATTTTTTAAAGGTATTTTTGATTAGTAATCCCTTAAGTTTCTCTCGTCTGATAATAAAACTAATAAGGTAAAATTGAGATCTAGGAAATGTTGAAGAAAAAATTAAAACAATTAATAAAAAATGACCAAATATTTTTTTAGTTAGTAATTACTTATTGATATTTCAAGTTGAGATTAAGTTGAATTATTTAGTGTTTGCTTTAAAAAAAATCAATCTAACTTCTTTTAATATAAAAATAATTCAATCTCATTTGGACTCGTTGTCATCACGGATTGTTTAATATTGAAGTAACCATCACTAGACGTTTGGAGAAAGTGAAAATCACTCCTTTTGTTGAGTGTGTTTCAAGTCAAGAGTGCTGGTGCTAGTTGAATTCCCGAACAAACAAGCCATAACTTGTGCCCTTTTGTCCACTTAACAGCCAAACTATACTTTCATATTATTTATTGCGTAACAAAGTTTGGTTGCGCACATGTTAAGAGAGAGCAAATTGGTGCACTAATGCAATTCGTCACGCTTCAATGTCCCAATGTTATAATATAAAATTTATAACCAAAAAACTTGTCCAAAGACTTACAAAAACACACAGCAGAGATATTCAATTTTGTCATTTTGTTGAAAAATATTCTCGAGTAACAAGGTCCACTTCGGGCTAATGGGTCGTATCCACGATATATGACTGTATACGTATCTTAGTATTTTCGATTAAACCACATATAAGGTTCAGGTTTATAATACAGCTTGTTTGTTCCCAAAATATCAATGTAATGGACACTTGATTTAACATAAGTTACCACTGGATGAAAACTTAAAGAGTACACCTGCCCCTTGGCATCATTAGAAGCTAAAAAAATAAGAAAAAAGGTACATTTGAAATGTCGGGATAGAATCACTAACGGTGGGTTTGATTTTCCATTAACACAAACTCCTGAGCATGCGAACAAAAACTAACTAGTTGGTTTTCTGACAAACATACATGAGGCTCTATCGCAAATTCTCAATGGAAAACGGAACATATACTAATGAGTGGATCGCTCTCATGTCTGTAGTCTTAGCACTAAAACTTGGATGTAATATCTCACATGTAAGGCTGGTGCGAGGATTGCAAACTGGTACCCATATAACGACCATAGTTAGAAGGAGGTATACTAGTTGGTCCAGAGTATATAGATTGGCCAGGAACTTGGTATTCGTAGGGGATTGTACCAGCATGGGGATACCTATCGGGATTTCCTGCGTATGGTGCCCTAACATGGGGAACCTGCCTACCCAAAGCAACAGTTGAAGCGGCGCTAACACCAGATGAATGGAGTGAAAAATATCTCTCATTAGGCCTTGACCTCTTTGATTGAGGGCGTTTGCTAAACTCTCCACTTCTCTTTTTATCTCCCTTTGATTTCTCTAGTTGAAGAACCCTTTTCTTAAGTGTATCAAGTGGGTAGTCAGATTCAAGCTTGTATTCCTCAATACACTTAATTACAGCTCTCAGTGCTGCAAGCTCTTGTGCATTGGCATCATTCTGCAAGTAAATGATAATGCACATATAACAATTCAAGCAATCCAGAATAAGAAAAATCAGAATGAAGACGATAACTCAATCAGAATAGGAGTCAAGCAACACAGCATACCTTCGCACTAGCAATATCACGCACATTTCCAGTCTTCACTTGTGAATTTCTCCTTCTATTCTTGAGGTATCCCTTCAGAAGGGGCACAGGGGGGAAGCTTTCTTGAAGCTGGAAGGCTTGAATAAAATGTACAGCGGCTATTTGTTTCCCATTATTGATTAATGTTTCTACAACAACTGCATTAATAATGAAGATTAGAATAATCAACATCCGTTAATCATATTAGCTCTTGGCATGAAAATCAAATGTCCCACGTGTCTACTCTTTGTCAAATAATCTAGCTATACTGACCCCTAAAGAAAACTGCTTATCTAGCATATGGATGATATCTGACAGGGCAATCCTTCATTGCAGACATCACAGGTCAGTTTATTAAAAGAACACCAACCTGGAATTTTGTGAATTAACCCAATAGAACGGCAGAGCTCAGGAGCCTGCCTAAGCTGAGCAACTGCAAGTACAAGCTTGCAGAGTTCTTCTTCATCAAACTCTGAAGCAATCCTAAAAGTTGAAATAAGCTGCAAGAATGCCTTTGCTTCCAATGAATTTCCATTGGCAGCATCGATATCTGCTCTAGCTAACTTGGGCCTCCACTCATCAGCAATTGCTTTGGCTTGCTGCTTGGTTTCAGGGTTCAGGAGGTGATCTGCACCTGGGTTAGCCCTTGCCAATATGTTGGCCATGGCTTCCAAAATTATAATGCGGTATTTGCACATGCCCTGTTGGGCAGCACCTGTTTTATCTTTTAGTTGTGAAGTTTCATTGGTGGGGCTAAACCCCTCCAGTGAATCCAGCACTAATCGTGCAGGGTCAGTAGCACTTACTAATGCAACAGAAATTTCTTCACGAATAACAGAGAATTTTTTTTTATTCTCCAAAATATAATTCCGAAGACCTTTTGCATCCATTTGTTCACAAAATTGTGTCAGCTCTGGATGTGGCCTAACCTCAACAGCCACACCTTCAGACTTTTCAGCTGACTCATGAGGAAAATCATCCTCTGAGGAATTTGTATCGCCAAGAGAGCTGCTTACCTTGTTATCTTTGTTCTCCCCATCATACACAGACTCCAGAGTTGCATTCCGGTGGTTTGCATGAGCCTCTACAATGGACGCTACAGCAGCATCTTTAAGCTCCTGCAACCGATCTAAGAGGTCTTGCTCTTCGGAAGCAACCGCAGCCTTCCTCTCTTCAAGTAGTGTATCCACTTCTAATTGTTTCGCTTCATACTCCTTCTCCTTAGCTTCCAGCTCTTCGACTTTCCTATTTAATTCTGTCTCAAGGTCATGGAAATGCTGCTTAATTTCAACCCACGAAATCTTATTCTCAGACTCCCCTTTCTGAGCTTCCAATTCAATAAATGCCTGAGCAAGCTGCTCTATCATAGACTGTACATTAATTTCCTCTCCCTGCTCCTCGACACCCATATTCACGCAACCAAGCAAACAGCGCTTCAAAAACAGATCAATTTTAATGGTCAAAAACTATTATAAAAATTAACAATAACATGAGAACGACGATAAACAGTATTTTAGGACAGATTAAAGTCCAAATAATCCTATCGCAATCCGAACTAAACACGAATCCGGTATTTAAAATCCCCTTTTCTTTTCATAATTCTCGACCTAAGGGTACCTACCACCTCTATCTGCAAACCTTGATCGACCATTAACCTAAACCAATTACGTTCTGCATATCAATATAACCATAATTTAGTTTATCAGACGTATTCAGACAATTTGGTAGCAATGTCATTCCTACGTATATGCCTTCCACTTATTGATGGAATAGGACAAGTTTCAGACGGTTCTAGAAGTAATAAAAAATGGTAATTTATTACTTTCAAGGTTTTCAACCGATGTCACAATGATACTAAGGACACACGCAGCGCATTGCAGTTCCATTAAGTCATAAACGAAAATATCAAATCTTTACCGAAGGGAAATATTGAATCCCTTACTTTACAAGCAGAACTTTAAAACCTATCTACTACGGAATGAAAATGCAAAAACGAAATCCAAACGTTCAGTTAAAAATACATAAGAAACAGGGGTGATTTAGGTAATTATAAATACCTTAGTTTTGATGGGAGAAACTCGTTGCAATGCGAAACGAACAGTGTGTTTGAGAGAGCTTTTGTTTAAGCCCTAATTTGAAATTTCGGAGCGTTCTGAGTCGAAGCTTGGAAGTTGAAGAAATTAAGCACAGTTCTGATAAATCAGAGATTCAAAAACTAACTCTGTGCGGTACTCGTTGGGGAAGAAGGACAAAACTGGCACAGATGAAAGAAGATGAAAGAAAAGTAGAAAACAGGGATAGGGTAGGGAAATGGGGTTCAATTATCGAATATTCTAGTTCAAAGTGTAAAAAAAAATGAATTTGTGAAAATATATTTTGTATTTTTTACATAAAATAATATATTGGCTACTAAAAGTGGAAAATTGTTTTCAGTCCATGAAATAAAAATATTAATAATAAATTGTTTTCTATTTTTTCTCTTTTTTTCTTTTATTATCTGACTTTTCATCATTCAATAAAAAAACATTAAGGTCTAGAAAATGCATTATTTGTTTTCTAACAAAATAAAATTAAAAAATATATAATTTTAATTAATTTTTTTAAATAAGATTAATATGAAATTCAAAATTAAATTTAAAAGCACAATTAAATTTTTGTTTGTAAATAATCCATCAATATATCCTTAACAATTTAAATTTATACTAATAATTGAAATTATTTTATATAGCTGAAATGTTTATATAAATAAAATTTATGTAGATAAATACTTTAAATATATAAAATATTTTGGATTTTTTGATAAAATATTTATATCGAGATCAAGTTTATTTTCAATTATTGATAAAATTTTTAAGAAGTATTGAAATTCGATCTCTGATTAAAAATGAAAAGAATATATCCAAAGGGGAAATATATTGAGATAAAAAATTAAAAAGTTATTGTTACAATAGAAAACTTTTAAAAATCATTGAAGAATGATTGTTACAACTATAATTATGTAAGATAATTATTCTAATTTATATATAGAAAAGATTTAATGAATATAAGACTATGATAGAAAGGAATAAACTGATTTTACATGTAAGAAGCCTTGTTTCTAGCAAAATTAATGTCAAAGATTAGGCTAAATTAAATTCAAGTATGTATGAGTCTCAGCTGGTGAAATACAAATAGAAGTAAATATAAATATAAAAACGTTATTGAGGTTAATAGGGTGTTAGTGTAAGAGTTTTTACACTTTCAATCAATTAAAAATAACCTTATAATATGTTCTAAAGTAATTATGATTAAATTTATAGTGTATAATGATTCTATAATTAAATAATAAAATAAGAACTCTTTACACTATCGTGTATATAATCTAACATAATATATTTAAGTCCAGCATGATAATTTCTAATATTTGGAAACAAAATGTTCCATCCTAAAACTTCTTGGACTTGAACCAGCACCTTCAAGCAAGAACAGACAAACTAGATGAACTAATTTTATTCACCTTGTGACTTCACTTCAATATGGGTGTGATTTTGACCAAGTTTCAACCTTGCTAGAGATTTGACACCTAATTGTTCCATTTTTTTTTTCTAATATTATAATAAAAAAGGAATTTCATTGCTATGTGTTGTGGAGTTAATTTATTTTGCATTGTTGATGAACAAAAAATCATGATTGATATGAATTTTAAAATAATAATCTGAAAGTTATATTTTACTACTAATTAATTCTTTATATTTAAATTAATACAAAATTATTATTTCATATAATTTTTAAGATAATTATAATTAAAAAAGAAAAAAATTAAGGAAGAAAATTTTATAGTAATATCATAATTTAAACAAAAAAAAAACGTTGCTATAAGTGAATAAAGAGATGCTATAAACTATTAAAAATATTAATAATAAATAGTTTAAAACTAAAATATTTTGTAATCATCTTATCTATTTATGGATGCAACCACCAGTATCTAATATTAATTTATGCTTTTTAATTCTATAGTTATTTATATGAGTTTAAGTTAATTCTCCATTAGTCATACCTATTAAGCTTATATATAATATAGCACCTTCCATTAATACTCATCATATACAAATTATCATAGTATACAAACTAAGTCTAGATCTAGTACTGTTAAATCAGAAATCCATCTTTCACTGATTCTTTTTCATTTGAAACTAACAAGTATTAAGTAAGCTCTTAAAGATACTAACTAGTTAGCAGATAGTAGAAGTATGATGCTCTCATGCAGCAAAATACATATGATTTAGTTACATTATCCTCTAATAGATAAGCTATTGAATGTAACTAGGTTTTTAAAGTCAAGAAAAATATAGATAACTCTGTTAGTAAATATAAAGCATGGTTGATGATAAAAGGACTTCATCAAATTCATGGTTTTTATTTTTGTGAGACTTTTTCTCCATGAGTAAAATCTATTATAATTAGAACTATTCTCATTATTGTTGTTTCTTATGGATGAAAATTATTTCAACTTGATGTTAATAATGCATTTTTAAATGGTTTTCTTAAAGAAATGATTTATATGACTCAACCACTTGATTTTGAAACACATGATAAATCTTTTGTTTGTAAGTTGAATAAAACTACATAGGTACTAAAACAAGCACCATGATAATGTTTGAGAGATTGCAAACTACTCTTCATCAACTTGGGTTTTTGAGCAGTGCTTATGACTCCTCTCTTTTTTGTTTATAGGTTGTATATTTTTTGGTTTGTATAGATGACATTATAATAATTGTCAACTCTCTTGTTCTTATTTCACAACAAAGCTTCATGCAACTTTAGTCTTGAAATTAAGTATTTACTTGATAAATCTATTCCCATGATGCAAATCAAATATATTTTAGACTTACTTCATAAAACACATATGGTTGAATTTAGTTTAAGTTCATCTCCTATAGCTTTTAATTGCAAACTTTCCAAGCTTGGTGCTGAAATGGTTGGTGTTTTGCAGTATGTCACACTAGTCAGACTATAGTATAAATAAGCTTTGTTGTGAGTAGAGTTTTCAATCCATGACTAAACCTCTTGATTCTCACTAGGTGGTGGTGAAATGCTTGTTACCATATCCTAAAGGCACTTTGTCTTATGGATTATAGAATGATGTGGACATCCAAGCTCAACTTCACAAGACTCATGATGAGAAAGTCCAAACGCACGAAATGAAAAATGAAGTTAAGGATCCAATTCAAGACTTAGGTGAGCCCATGACTAGAGGAAGACTTAAGAAGACCCAAGAAGCTTTGCAATACAAGGTAACTTATCTACTAAAGGCCCAACTATTGAAAGACTATATGAAGGAGACTAGGTTATATAATAGGCTTAAAGAACTAAGAAAATGACTAATAAAGATTTTAATTTATTTTATTTTATTTTTATTTATTTACTTTGAAATGAGACAAACTCATAACGTACATGGTATTTAAACATTTCTTTTAGAATTGAAAAGGATAAATGATATATTTTGTAAATTGATGAGAGTGAATATCCTGGATTATTGATTGAACCAACTCTTAGACTTATTAAGGGTTTTCCATTCCCTTGTGACGTCTCTACCACTTATCTTCTTTCATGGAAGTGGCGCTGCTTATCTCTATCACATATTTTACTTGAATCTTTACTTTCCAATAAACTCAATTTTTTACCCTAGACCGGTCCGTTCTTAAATCCCAATAAACGGGTTCACATCATTTGGTTTCAAAGCTCAGTTCTATGGCAATGATTGAGATGGCTTGGAGAAATTAGTAAGTTAGTGGTTGAACAAAAGAAAAATGTTGTGGTTGAATGGTTCATGTCATTACAACATAAACTCAAGTATCTATGAAGTGATATATCGGCTGCAATTGTGGAGGATTGTTACTATACTTGTTAGGTCATTAAAATTACCGTCAAAGTATTCCTGTTTAACCCATCATTGTGTTTATTGCCCTTATAGCTTTTTTTTTTGTTAGAATTGCTCTTATTGGGTGGATTATTCTTGAAAATGTCTTGTTGATTTGGTTAAGAACTCAAGGAGAACACAAGAGTGAGAAAAGGCAAAAAAGTTAAATTATAAAAAAAAAAGCCCAAACTGAATGCATACACTTGAGTGTTAAGTTTAAACATGTGTGGAAGAGGCAGTGAGGATATATTATTTGTTACTTCTAATCAATTTTTTTAAGTATGTCAGGTGCATGTGCTAATCTTTCCTACTTAGAAACCATCCTTTAAGCACCACAAATGCAAGCTTTAACTCAATATTGGAAGAGATTAATGAGACAACAAAATGATGAGCTCCACGAGAGGTTGGACCAAATGGCAAATAAAGACAATCATGAAGACAGTAGGAGGAGAAGAATAGATAATTATGGTGAACCACATCAAAATAGAATGGAAGGAGTAAAACTTAAAATCCCATCATTTAAGGGAAAAGGGAACCCAGAAGCATACTTGGAGTCGGAGCTCAAAATTGAGCATTTGTTTTCCTATTACAATTACACTGAGAAGTAGAAAGTTAGCATGACAACAACTGAATTTTCTGATTGTGCACTCATTTAGTGGAACATGTATCAAAATGAGAGACAGAGAAATGAAGAACCCATGGTAGACACTTGGGGTGAGATGAGAAGTATCATGAGAAAAAGATATGTTCCAACTAGTTACAATAGAGATTTGTAGCTTAAACTCTAAAAATTGATGCAAGACAATAAGAGTGTTGAAGAGTATTTCAAGGACATGGAGGTTACCATTATTAGAGCTAAAATTGAGAAAGGCAATGAGGTGACTATGACTCGATTTTTGAGTGGTTTGAATAGTGATATAAGAGATATTATAGAGTTGTACGAATATGTTGAGATGGAGGATTTGTTGCATAAGGCCAATCAGGTTGAACAACAACTCAAGAGGAAAAGTATCGCAAGAAGGAGCTCTTCCAACTTTAACCCAAGTTGGAAGGGCAAGTCCAGGAAGGAGGGATCCCCATCCTCCAAATTTACCAAGGTGGTTCCATAGGGAAAAACTCCAAAGAGTTCCAACGTAAAGACCACTAAAACCAGGGATGTAAAGTGCTTTAGGTGCTTGGAAAGAGGGCATATTTTTCTGGATGTCCTACTAAGAGAATCATCATCCTTAAGAATAATGGAGAATATACCAATGAGTCTCTAGCTAGTGAAGAAGATGAGGAGGAATAAATAGAGGTGGAAGTCATGGAAGGTGATTTATTGATGATTAGGAGGTTATTGAGAAGCCAACTGCAAGCTTTATACCAATCCCAAAGAGATAACATTTTTCATATTAGATGTTATATCAATGAAAAATTGTGCTCTTTGATTGTTGATAGTGGAAGTTGTACCAATGTGGCTAGCTCTAGATTGGTGTCCAAATTAAATTTGGAGACTAAGCCACATCCTAGGCCATACAAACTTTGATGGCTTAGTGAAGATGGAGAGTTGGTTGTGAATAAACAAGTGGAGGTGTGCCTTTCCACGGGACAATATACTGACAAAGTACTATGTGATGTGGTTTCATTGAAGGTAAGTCATATCCTATCAGGGAGACCGTGACAATATAATACAACGACAATCCGTGATGGGTTCACAAATAAGATTTCTTTCATACACAATGATAAGAAAATTATTCTTAAACCATTATCTCATAAAGAGGTTTGTGACCAAATAAAATTGAAAGAAAGAAGAATTCAAGGGAAAGGAGAAAAGATTGAAACACATAAAAAAATGAAAAGAAAAAGAGTAAAACAAAAGTAAATCAGGGAAGCAAGAGTGAAACACTTGAGAGCAAAACAAATTGTTTGGTGAGAGAGAGTGAGGTGAAGAAGGTGTTGATGACCAATAAACCACTTTACTTGTTGTATTGCAAAAATAATATTTTAATTTCTAACAACTCTAGTGAACCTATTGTTCCTGTTAGTGTTGAGTTTCTTTTACAGGAATATAAGGATGTGTTCTCAAAAAAAATCCCAAATGAACTACCATCGTAAGGGAAATTGAGCATCATATTGATCTCATTCCTAAAGCTTATTTACCCAACCGACCAGTTTACAAGAGCAATCCCCAAGAGACTCAAGAAATTTAAAGGCAAGTTGATGAATTGATGAGCAAAGGGTGGGTGCAAGATAACATGAGCCCATGTGTTGTTCTCATGATATTGGTGTCTATAAAAGATGGGACTTGGACGATGTGCAAAGACTGCAGGGCTCTCAATAATATCACAATCAAATACATACATCCTATTCTTAGGTTAGATTATCTCCTTGATGAGTTACATGGTGCTTGTGTGTTTTCTGAGATTGATTTGAAAAGCGGTACCTCCAAATTAAGATAAGGAAAGGTGATGAGTGAAAATTTGCATTTAAGACTAAGTATGGTTTGTATGAGTGGCGGGTGATGCCCTTTTGGGCTAACTAATGTCTCAAACACTTTTATGAGATTAATGAACCACGTCTAAAGGAAATTTTTCGGCAAATTTGTTGTGGTATATTTTGATGACATTCTGATTTATAGCGCTAATATTGATTTGCATGTTGAACATTTGAATGTTGTAATGAATATGCTTAGAAAAGAACAATTATTGCTAATATTGAAAAATATACCTTTTACAATGACCATGTTGTATTTTTGGGTTTTGTTATGAGCACTAAAGGAGTACAAGTGGATGAGGAAAAGATTAAGGCCATTCAAGAGTGGCCTACACCTAAAATTGTGAGTTAAGCGAGAAGTTTCCATGGTTTAACTAGTTTCTATAGGAGGTTTGTTACGAATTTTAGTACCTTGGTTGCACCTCTTAATGAGATAGTTAAAAAGCATGTGAGATTTAAGTGGGAACAGAAACAAGAGCAAGCCTTTGTTACCCTTAAACATAGGCTAACTAATGCCCCAATTCTTGCATTACCAAATTTTATAAAATATTTTGAAATTGAATGCGATGCATCTAATGCGGGTATTGGGGCTGTTTTAATTTAGGAGGGACACCCAATAGCTTATTTTAGTGAGAAATTTAATGGGGCTGCCCTAAACAATCGCACTTATGATAATGAATTGTATGCTTTAGTGTGTGCATTTCAAACTTGACAACATTATCTTTTGTCCAAAGAATTTGTAATTACATTATCTTTTGTCCAAAGAATTTGTAATTCACAATGACCATGAATCCCTTAAATATTTGAAACGACAAGGAAAGTTGAATAAGAGGCATGTCAAGTGGGTTAAACTCCTTGAACAATTTCCGTATGTCATTAAACATGAAAAGGGAAAGTGGAACATTGTTGTTGATGGATTATCTAGAAGACATACATTACTTTCTAACTCTTGAAACTAAAATTTTTGGACTTAAAACTTTGAGAGAGATGTACTTGCATGATATTTAATTTTCTGAAATGTATACTACTTGTGAAAATGTGTCTTAAAATGGATACTATAGACACAATGATTACTTGTTTAAAGAGAAAAGATTATGTGTGCCTAAATGTTCCATAAGGGATTTACTAGTAAGAGAGGCACATGAAAGTGGTTTGATGGGATATTTTGGAGTATAAAAGACTTTAGAAACATTGCATGAGTATTTATATTGGCCCTTAATGAAACATGACGTGCATAAATTTTGTGACCATTGCATTTTTTGTAAAAAGGCAAAATCAAAAGTGATGTGGCATGGTTTATATACACCCTTGCCTATACTTGACTATCCTTAGATTGACATTTCTATGGACTTTTATTCGGCAAGTGTACCGAGTCACAAGTAATATAGATTTATAAAGTAAGGATGTCGATCCCACATAGAACAATTTTGTTTTGGAACTTAGCATCACTACTCACTAAGTAATTACAGGTTTTCAGATGATTTGATAAGAGATTTAGTTTGATTAACAATTACTACGAACATGCAAAATAAATTTATAAG
>Ga0099824_1004900_pt1 | contig 19056 bp, 17 predicted proteins | sample SiratrowhiteBW_FD_76837 | JGI IMG/M metagenome (GOLD analysis project Ga0099824, IMG submission 76837) | Root nodule microbial communities of legume samples collected from California, USA - Siratro white BW | ecosystem: Host-associated > Plants > Roots > Nodule | place: USA: California... | reverse complement strand
GCGCCAGACGCACCGAGACTTCGGCCTGGGCGTCGGTGCCTTCGGTCACCGCGTGCACCTGGTACAGCTCGAGCTTGGCGTCGTGCGGCACCAGGCGCTTGATGCAGTTGAACACGGCATCGACGGGGCCGTTGCCCTCGGCCTCCTCGATCCTGGTCTGGCCGTCGACGTCGAGCTTCATGGTGGCGCGCTGCGGGCCATGGGTGCCGGCGATCACGGTCAGCGAGGTCAGCTTGATGCGGTCGTGCGCGGCGGCGATCTCCTCATCCAGCAGCGCTTCGATGTCCTCGTCGTAGATGTCCTTCTTGCGGTCGGCGAGCGCCTTCATCCGGGTGAAGGCATCCTCGAGCTGGTTGGGACCGAGCTTGTAGCCCATCTCCTCCAGCTTGTGCACGAAGGCATGGCGGACGGAATGCTTGCCGAGCACCAGCGAAGACTGCTTGAGGCCGACCATCTCCGGCCGCATGATCTCGTAGGTCGAGGCGTCCTTCAGCACGCCGTCCTGATGGATGCCGCTCTCATGGGCGAAGGCGTTACGGCCGACGATCGCCTTGTTGTATTGGACGGGGAACGAGGTTGCGGCCGAGACCAGCTTGGACGCACGGGTGAGCTGCGTGGTGTCGATCTTGTTCCAGTACGGAAACTTGTCGTTCCGCACATTGATCGCCATCACGATCTCTTCCAGCGCAGCGTTGCCGGCACGCTCGCCGATGCCGTTGACGGTGCACTCGACCTGGCGAGCGCCGCCGACGATGCCGGCCAGCGAATTCGCGACCGCCATGCCGAGATCGTTGTGACAGTGAACCGAGAACACCGCCTTGTCCGAGTTCGGCACGCGCTCGATCAGCGTCTTCATGAAGTGGGTGTATTCCTCCGGCACCGTGTAGCCGACGGTATCGGGGATGTTCACCGTGGTGGCGCCGGCCTTGATCACGGCTTCCACGATGCGGCAGAGGAAATCCATCTCGCTGCGGGTGCCGTCCTCAGCCGACCATTCGACGTCATCGATCTGGTTGCGGGCACGCGCCACCATGGCGACCGAGGTCTCGATCACCTGCTCCGGGGTCTTGTTCAGCTTGACGCGCATGTGCAGCGGCGAGGTCGCGATCACGGTGTGGACACGGCCGCGCCTGGCGAACTTGACCGCTTCGGCGCAACGGTCGATGTCGGCCGGATGCGCACGCGACAGGCCGGCGATGACGGCATTCTTGGAGCGGCGGGCGATCTCGCTGACCGCCTGGAAATCGCCTTCCGAGGTGATCGGGGAGCCGGCTTCGATGACGTCGACGCCCATGTCATCCAGGAGCTCGGCGACCTCGAGCTTCTCCTCGAAGGTCATGGTGGCGCCGGGGCACTGCTCGCCGTCGCGCAAGGTGGTGTCAAAAATGATGACGCGGTCCTTCTCGGACTTGTTCACGGTGGCCATGTCAGAAATTCCTTTAAGCTTGTGCGCCCGTCATGTTGCGGGGGCGCGTCAGGGTCCGGTGATCTCGTACAAACCCCTGAGTGCCCAGGCGCAGACGCCCAGCCGGCCCTCAGGGGCAGGTAAGAAGAAGGCCGCCAATACGCAGGGTGGGCAGCGCAGCCGGGATCGCGGCGGTACGGGCGGCAAACGCCACCTCCCCCGAAATCCCATCAATTTGGCCGCGAATCAGCATTGCCAGACCCTTTAGAAGCGCCAGATCCTCGGTCAAAACCGTTGACAGTCGGTTGCCGGGCAGCGCCGTGCGGGTGTTTCTAGACGATTATGGCAAGCAGCCGCAATGGGGAAAGATGGTCAGGCGGGCTGACCTAATGGCGTGCGGCGTAAACAGGCCGCCGCACGTCAGGGACGCACCGACGGTAGGGTTCCCTCCCCCCCTTGCGGGGGAGGGCTGGGGAGAGGGGCGGCCGCACGACCTGTCCAGTCCACACCCGACGCGCGCTGCATTGCGATAGCAACATTCCCCATTGATCATCTCGCCCGCGCCTCACCCCTCTCCCCGCCCTCCCCCGCAAGGGGGAGGGAGCCTGACTGACGTGCTCACCTCACGCAAGCAGCGGCCGACGCTCCGACCTCCGTTCGAGCAAACAGCGACTACTTCTTCGCAACCGGCTTCGCCTTCGCCGCCCCGCCCTTGCCTTCCGCCTCCAGCGCGTCGCGGATGCGCTTGAACTCGCTCAGGTCGGCCTTGTCGACTTCGGGGAATTTCAGATCGAGCCGATCGAGTGCGGCAACGATGGTCGAGCCGATCACGACGCGGGCGAACCATTTGTGGTCGGCGGGCACGATGTGCCACGGCGCATCCTTGCTCGCGGTGTGGTGGATCATGTCCTGGTCGGCCGCCTGATATCTCGCCCACAGCGCGCGCGCGGAGACGTCGGCCATCGAGAACTTCCAGTTCTTGGCCGGCTCCTCGAGCCGGGCAAGGAAGCGCTGGCGCTGCTCCTCCCTGGAGACGTTCAGGAAGAACTTCAGGATCACCGTGCCGTTGCGCGACAGATAGCGCTCGATCGCGGAAATATCCTCGAAGCGCTCGCGCCAGATGCGCTTGGTCACCAGGCGCTTCGGGATCTTCTGCTTGCCGAGCACCTCCGGGTGCACGCGTACCACCAGGCATTCCTCGTAGTAGGAGCGATTGAAGATGCCGATGCGGCCGCGCTCCGGCAGCGCGACCATTGCCCGCCACATGAAGTCGTGATCGAGCTCCTTGGTCGAGGGCTGCTTGAAGGACGACACCTCGCAGCCCTGTGGATTGACGCCCTCGAACACACTCTTGATCGCGGAGTCCTTGCCGGCGGCGTCCATGCCCTGGAAGATCAGGAGCAGCGACCAGCGGTCCTGCGCATAAAGCTTCTCCTGAAAGTCGCTGAGCCGCTTGCGGTTGGCCTCGATGATCTTGCCGCCGGCGTCCTTGTCGATGCCGCCCCTGTCGGCGGTCGGATACGACTTGAGGTGGAATTGGCCCGCACCGTCGAACCGGAACGATGCGACATAGGGCTTCAGTTCATCGGCGAGCGACGCGGACGGTTTCTTGCTCATGAGCTCTCGGCGGCTTGCGGGGCGACTTGATCCAGTCGATCACGCTACCAAGAATGCCCTTGGGCAGGAAGATGATGAACAGCACCAGCAGCACGCCATAGACGAGGTTGTCCCAGCCCACCGCGTTCGCTCCGAAACTGATGCGCAACACTTCCGCGAGCAGAATGGTGATGATAGCGCCGACCGTCGGCCCGAGCGCGACATAGACCCCGCCGACGATCGCGGCGAACACCATCTGCAGCGAGACAGCGATGCCGCTGACCGTGTCGGGCGAGATGAACATCTGATACTGGCAATACAGCGCGCCCGCGAGCGCGGTCATCAGTGCGCTGATCAGCGTGATCTTGAGCTTCTCCGCCGTGACGTTGACGCCGGCCGCGGCGGCCGCGTCCTCGTCCTCCGAGATCGCCTCCATGGCGTGGCGGCCCATGCTGCGGTCGATCCGGTGCCAGATCACGATGCCGGCGAGCCAGACCGCGAGCGCGATCAGGTACCAGGTCGTCTTGTCGTCGAATTGCAGTGCAAGCAGTCCTTTGCCGCTCGGCGCGCGCTGTGGCGTGTAGCCGAGCGAGCCGCCGGTATAGTCGCGGGTTGCGGTGATGACCTGCAGCACGATGCCGGCCAGCGCCAGGGTCACCAGCACGAAATAATGGCCGGTGATGCGGAAGCGGAAGCAGGGATAGGCGACGACCAGCGCGAGCACGCCCGCCGCCAGCATGCTGAGTGGAATGCCGATCCAGGGCGACAGCCCAAACTCGTTCCACAGCAGCGCCGTGACATAGGCGCCGGTCCCCATGAAGCCGCCGTGGCCGAGCGACACCAGGCCGAAGCGGCCCATGATCGACCACGACGTGTAGGCGAACGACCAGATCAGGATCAGCACCAGGATGTGCAGGTGATAGGGGTCGCTGTGCACGAAAGGCACCGCCACCAGCACGGCAAGCGCGACGATCCACGCCATGATCCGCCGGTTCACGAGCGCCTCGCGAGCAGGCCCGCAGGCCGGATGAACATCATCACGATGAAGAAGGCGAACGCCAGCACGTAACCCCATTCGAGATCGGAGAACAGGCCGCCGAGCGAGATGATCTCGGCGAATAGGAACGAAGCAATGAAGCCGCCGATGAAATTGCCGAGCCCTCCGAGCACACAGATCAGGAAGGTGATCGGCCCGAACGACAGCCCGACGAAGGGATGCACGTCGTATTGCAGCACGAGCAGGCACGCGGCGAGGCCGGCCAGCCCGCCGCCGATTGCCGAGGTGACCAGATAGATGCGCTTCGCATCGACGCCCATCAGCGGCATGATCTGACGGTCCTGCGCGATGGCGCGGATCGCGGTGCCGGTGAAGGTGCGGGTCAGGAACAGATAGACGCCGATCATGCCGAGCAGCGCCGCGGCAAAGGACAGCAGCCGCGCGTAGCTGAAATTCATGTCGCCGAGCGACAGCACCGGCAGGCGGATGCCGAGGTTCTTGAAGTCGATGCCGAAGGCGACAGTGGCAAAGCTCTGCAGGATGAACAGAACGCCGCCGGTCGCCAGGAGCTGGTTGATCGGCGGCGAGGTCAGCAAGGGCGCGATGACGAGGTAGTGCAGCGCCGCACCGAGCAGCGCGACCAGCATGATGACCAGCGGCGCGGCAACCCAGTATGACAGTCCGAAATACTGCACCAGGTAGTACATACCGTACATGCCGATCATCACCAGCTCGGCATAGCAGATCCAGGTGACATCAATGACGCCGAAGATCAGGTTCAGGCCGAGCGCGAGCAGCGCCAGCACGCCGCCGAGCAGGATGCCGTTGATGACGGCCTCGAGAAAGTAGATGTCGAAGATGTCGAGGAAGGATTGCATGGCTGCCGCCTTAGACTGTGACGTCGTCATCGAGCTGAATTAGCGACCGTCATCCTGAGGTGCGCGCTCTTGCGCGCCTCGACGGATGCACGGCCCGTCTGTGGCCGCTTCATCCTTCGAGGCGCGCTACGCTCGCACCTCAGGATGACGGGGAAGTGTGTGAGCGCGGCTGCGCGATCTGCTTTCATTACCGTCACACCCCCAGATACGCCTGCTTGATGGTGTCGCTCGCCGCGAGCTCCGCCGACGTGCCGGCGACACGGATGGTGCCGGCCTCCAGCAGGTAGGCGCGGTCGACCACGCGCAGCACCTGCTGCACGTTCTGTTCGACGATCAGCACCGTGAGCCCGCTGGCGCGGATCCGTCTCACCAGCTCGAACACCTGTTGCACCACGACCGGCGCGAGGCCTGCGGAGGGCTCGTCGAGCAGCAGCAGCTTCGGGTTCGACATCAGCGCGCGGCCGATCGCGCACATCTGCTGCTCGCCGCCGGACATGGTACCGGCCATCTGGTGGCGGCGCTCCTTCATGCGCGGGAACAGCTCGAACACGAAGTCGAGCCGCTCGGCGTAATGGGCGCGTGCGCCGGGCATATAGGCGCCCATCTTAAGATTGTCGGCGACGCTGAGCCGCGGAAACAGCCGGCGGTTCTCCGGCACATGGGCAATGCCGAGGCTGACGATGCGATGCGGAGGCGTCGCCACGACGTCGGTGCCCTGCATCGTGATGCGGCCCCTGACGGGGCGAATCAAACCTGAGATCACGCGCATCAGCGTCGTCTTGCCGGCACCGTTCGGGCCGATCACGCCGACCGCTTCGCCCGCCTTGACGTCGAGACTGACGTCGAACAGCGCCTGGAAGCTGCCATAGCCCGCGTCGATCGATCTGAGCTCGAGCATGCCGTTCACGCCTCGATCCGGCGGCGCGCCTGCGCGGCCGCAGCCGCCGCAAGGCTCGCATCGGCATCGGTGCCGAGATAGACCTCGATCACCCTGGCATTGCCTGCGACATCGGCCGGCAGGCCTTCGGCGATCTTCTCGCCGTGATCGAGCACCATCACGCGATCGACGACGCGCATCAGGACGCCCATGATGTGCTCGACCCAGATGATGGTGATGCCGAGCTCGTCGCGGATCCGGCGCAGCATGTCGGCGGCCTGGTCCATCTCGGCTTCGTCGAGGCCGCCGAGGCTTTCGTCGGCGAGCAGCAGCTTCGGCCCGGTGGCGAGCGCTTTCGCCAGTTCGAGCTTCTTCAACCCGGCAGCGCCCAGGCCCTCGACGCTGGCATGGCGGTCGGTCGGCAGGCCGACCATCGCGAGCGCGCGCTCGGCCGCCTCCTCCGCCCGGGCGCGGCTGTGGCGGCCCTGGCCGTAGAAGCCCGCGAGCGCCACGTTCTCGAAAATGCTCAGCCGGTGAAACGGTCGCGGGATCTGGAAGGTGCGGCCGACGCCGCTGACGATGATCCGGTGCGGGGCGAGCCCTGCGATCTCGCGGCCGTCGAACAGGATCGAGCCTGCAGTCGGCGGCAGCGTGCCCGACAGCATGTTGAAGATCGTGCTCTTGCCCGAGCCGTTCGGGCCGATCAGGCCGAGGATCTCGCCTCGCTCGACGCGGAACGACACGTTGTTGACGGCGCGAAAACCGCCAAACCGCTTGACGAGACCCTCGACGGCGAGCACGGCGGTCCTTTCGAACTGCGGTCTAGGTCATGCCGGCCGCAGCGCGGTCACGCGCCGCATCCGCAACGTGGCACCGGCGTACGACGCCGCCGGCGGCCTGCGTGGCGCCTTCATGACCCGCATGAATCCCTCCCGGAGATTGTGCACCGCGTTGTTGTTTCGCCTATCACACGGGGACCACGCGATGATGTCAAGCGCCATGGCCGCGTCAGCGCGGCGCAGTTCCTCTAGCACTTGGTTGCAGGCGCGCGGCGCTAGGCCGCAAGCTGTGCTTCGATGAAAGCCGTGACGAAGCGCGGCATCGCGGCGCCGAGATCGGCGCGGCTGCGCACCAGGTGGATCGCGACGAGCTCCGGATCGTGCTGCCGCGCGAGATTGGCCTCAAGCTGCTGGCGCAGCGCCTCGCCGGGCATATCGACGCGCAGGATGCGGATCATCGCGAGCGCAGGTCCGGTGTAGACGCAGTACCAGTCCGCATCCGCACGGCAGTCTGCGGCGGAAAGGCCGGTCTCCTCCTCGAGCTCCCGCATCACGCTGCCGGCAATGTCGACGCTGTCCTGCTTGATGTCGTTGAGGTCCGGCGTACCGGACGGAAAGTAGATCCGCCCGGGATTGGCGGTGTGCTGGCCCATCTCGCCGAGCACGAAGGCGCCGTCGTTCGCGAGCAGTGCGCCCATGCCGAAGCCGTTGAAGATCTCCCCGTCGGGGAAACCCCAGTCGCGCCAGGCGAGGAAGCTCGCGAAATCTGTCTCGAAGTAATTGGCGCTGAGACGCCCGCCCGCAAACACGGGGTCGCGGCCGAGTAGCACGCGGCCGTTCCACAAGCTCGGCTTCGCGCGCTGCTGGGCGGCGAAATGCGCGTCGATCTCGGCGCGCCGCGCGTCGGCGAACGGCCAGGGTCGATTCCGCAGCATCAGGTCGAGCGCGGTGACGCGATGAATGACCGGAGACTGCATGTCGTTCACCGCACCCTGATTCCCTTGGCAGCATGGTCCCGCCGGAAAGCCGCTACACGCCTTGTGCGGCAGCAGCTCTCCGGTTTCCAGACCATGCTCCCTACTTCGCGTTCATTCCTGTCGTTTTCTTGACCTGCTCGACAAATTTGTTGGTGTAGGTCTTGGTCACGTCGACGCCGGCCTTTGCCACGTCGGGCGAACCCACGCTGAACACCGCAAGCACCGCCTCCGCGCCCTTCGGATCCATCTTGCCGGTTTCCGAATACATCGGGATCGTGTTCTTCAGCGCGGCGAGATAGAGATCCTTGTTCTTGCCGACGATCTCGTCCGGCATCTTGGCCATGATCTCCTCGGCCGAATGCGAATGGATCCAGGACAGCGTCGCCATGATGGCGTTGGTCAGCGCCTGCGCCTCCTTCTCGTGGCCGTTCACCCAGGCCGCGGTCGAATAGAGTGCACCGCCCGGATATTCGCCGCCGAACACTGCGAGCGTGTCGTGCTGCGTTCGGGTGTCGCTCAGGATCTTGAGGTCGGGATGGCTGCCCTGCAGCACGGTGACGGATGGATCGAGCATTACGGCGGCATCGATCTGGCGCTGCTCCATCGCGGCCACCGCGGTGGCGCCGAGCCCGACGCCGATCACCGACGTGCCCATCGGGTCGAGGCCGTTCTTCTTCAGCATGTACTTCAGGAAGAAATCGGTCGACGAGCCCGGCGCGCTGACGCCGACCTTCTTGCCGGCGAGATCCTTGATCGAATTGATTTCGCCGGTATGCTTCGGCGAGACCACCAGCACGAGGCCGGGATAGCGGTCATAGACCACGAAGGCCTGAAGCTCCTGCTTCTTGGCCGCGAGGTTGACGCAATGGTCGAAATAGCCGGAGACGACATCGGCGCTGCCGCCGAGCACCGCTTTCAGCGCATCCGAGCCCCCCTTGAGATCGACCAGTTCGACCGAAAGCCCCACCTTGTCATATTCGCCGAGTTGCTTGGCCAGCACCGTCGGCAGATAGCACAGGCAGGCGCCGCCGCCGACCGCTATGGTGATCTTGCTTTGCGCAGCGGCAAGGCCCGTGCTCATCACGAGCGCCAGCAACACACCCGCGACCTTGCCAAACATCGTCCTCATGACGTCCTCCACTCGAAATTTGGCGGCAAGATAATGCAGGCCGGCAGGCTTGAGAAGGCGACTTTCCGATAGCCGGTCGCGCTTCACGCCGGTCCGAACTCGCGAGGACGGCTGATGGCATCCGACCGCTCTCAAGCCTACTGCGCGAAATACGCGGGGTGATCGATGTCGGCGAGCAGTCCCGGCTGCTCCGGCTGCCAGTCGAGCCGCGACCTCGTGCGCGCGCTCGAGGTCGGGACGTCGATGGCGCCGAACCGGCCGAACCAGCCGAAATGCGCGGCCGCCTCCTCCGGCGACTTCGACACCAAGGGAACGTTGAGACGGCGGGCGATCACCTCGGCGATGTCCTTGAACGCTACGCCTTCGTCGGCCACGGCGTGGAAGGGAACGCCTTCGACGCCGCGCTCGAGCGCCAGCCGGTAGACCCGCGCCGCGTCGAGACGGTGCACGCCGGGCCAGCGGTTGAGCCCGTCGCCGATATAGGCGGAGACGCCCTTCTCGCGCGCGAAGGTAACGAGGCGCGGCACGAAGCCGTGATCGCCATGGCCGTGCACCGACGGCGGCAGACGCACCACACCTGCACGCACGCCGCGTGACGCCACCGCCATCATCGCCGCTGCCGACGCGCGCGGATAGGCCTCGGAGACTGTATGTGGCGCGTCCTCCTCGGTGGCGACGCGGCCCTGCGCCATGGTTGCAACGCCCGATGTCGTGAGCAGCGGCCGCTTCGAGCCTTCGAGCACGGCGCCCAGCGTCTCGATCGCGCGCCGGTCATCCTCGCAGTTCCTGGCGAACTTCGAGAAGTCGTGGTTGAAGGCGCAGTGGATCACCGCATCTGCCTGTTCGGCGCCGCGCTTGAGGCTATCCAGGTCCTCCAGCGTCCCGTGATGCGGCTCGGCACCGGCGGCTGCCAGTGCCTCCGCGCCCTTCTCCGAGCGGGTCATGCCGAGCACCTGATGGCCGGCGGCGATCAGATCCTTGGTGACGGCCGAGCCGACCCAGCCGGTGGCCCCAGTGACGAATACACGCATAGGCAAATCTCCAGGTTTCGCTGGAGACAAATCTCGTCATCTGGATTATTCTGGTAAAGTAGTGATCTTATCATGGTATAATAGCTAACAGGATGAGCATTTCAGGCGCGCACGACAATCGGCTCGGGACCTATCTGAAAGATCGGCGCAGCAAGCTCGATCCCGCCACCTTCGGCTTTCCGGCCGGGCGCCGTCGCACGCCGGGCCTGCGCCGCGAGGAGGTGGCGCAGCGCGCCAATATCAGCCCGACCTGGTACACGTGGCTCGAGCAGGGCCGCGGCGGGGCGCCGTCGGCGGATGTGCTCGACCGCATCTCGCGCGCGCTGATGCTGACCGACGTCGAGCGCGAGCATCTCTTCCTGCTCGGCCTCGGCCGCGCGCCCGAAGTTCGTTACCAGAGAAGCGAAGGCGTCACGCCGCGGTTGCAGCGCGTGCTCGACGCGCTATCGCCGAGTCCGGCGGTCATCCGCACCGCGACGTGGGACGTCGTCGCCTGGAACAGGGCCGCGACCGTGATGCTGACCGACTACGGCGCGCTGCCGCCGAACCAGCGCAACATCCTGCGCTTCATCTTTCTCGATCCGCGCGTCCGCGCCGCGCAGCGTGACTGGCAGAGTGTGGCGCGCTTCGTGGTCGGCGCATTCAGGGTGGACGCGGCGCGCGCCGGCGCGGCGGCTGCGGTGCAACCTTTCGTCGACGAACTCTGCCGGCTGAGCCCGGAGTTCGCGGCGATGTGGCGCGCCAACGACGTCCGCACCCATGGCGAGGGCATCAAGCATCTCCGGCACCCGATCCTCGGCCCGATCACCTTCGAATATTCCGCATTCGCGGTCGACGGCCGGCCCGATCTCAGCATGGTGGTTTACAACCCGACGGAGCCGGAGGTTGCGGACAAGATCCGGAAGCTGATGGACGCGGGCTGAAGCGACGAAGCAGTCCATGCCGCCACAAGTGGCAAGATGGATCGCTTCGCTGAGCCCATCATCGGGCGCGCATTCGCGCGACCCGTTGGCTTGCAATGACGACCGATCTATTCCCTGCCAACCCCGACAGTCGGCCGCCAGACCAGCAGCCGCTTCTCCACGACGGTCACGCCCATGTCGATCAGGATGACGAAGGCCGACAGCACGAACATGCCCGCGAACACGCCGGCGACGTCGAACACGCCTTCGGCCTGCTGGATCAGATAGCCGAGGCCGGCCGCGGCACCGAGATATTCGCCGACGACGGCGCCGACCGCCGCGAAGCCGACCGAAGTGTGCAGGGAGGAAAACATCCAGGACAGCGCCGAGGGCCAATAGACATGCCGCATCAATTGCCGCTCGCTCATGCCGAGCATGCGGGCATTGTCGAGCACGGTGGTCGAGACCTCCTTGACGCCCTGATAGACGTTGAAGAACACGATGAAGAACACCAGCGTTACGCCAAGCGCGACCTTGGACCAGACGCCGAGCCCGAACCACAGCGCGAAGATCGGAGCCAGCACCACGCGCGGCAGCGCGTTGACCATCTTCACATAGGGATCGAACACCGCGGCGGTGCGCGGCTGCCGCGCGAACCAGAAGCCGACCAGGATGCCACCGGCCGAGCCGATCACGAAGGCGAGGATGGATTCCCACAAGGTGATCGCGAGATGCTTCCAGATCACGCCGGTCGAGAACCATTTGACGATCTGGCTGAACACGTCGACCGGATTGGAGAAGAAGAACGGCGGCAGCAGGATCTTGCCGAACACCGGCACGGTCGAGAAGAGCTGCCACAGCACCAGCACGACAACGGCGACCAGCACCTGGAGCGCCAACAACGTCAGGCGCGACATCAGGCGGCTCCCGCCTGCGAGGACTGCACGTAGCCTTTCATCACCTCATCCTTCAGCACGCTCCAGATCTCCCGGTGCAAGGCGTGAAAATCCTTCTCCATGCGGATCTCTGAAATGTCGCGCGGCCGCGGCAGCGCGATGCGCCAGTCGCCGATGATCCGGGCCGAAGGGCCGGCCGACATGATCACGACGCGGTCGGCCAGCGCGATCGCTTCCTCGAGATCGTGGGTGACGAACAGCACCGCCTTGCGATCGGCGTTCCACAGTTCCAGCAGCAGATTGCCCATGATCTGCCGGGTCTGCGCGTCGAGCGGACCGAACGGCTCGTCCATCAAGAGGATCTTCGGATCGCGGATCAGGACTTGCGCGAGGCCGACCCGCTTGCGCTGGCCGCCGGACAGCATATGCGGATAGCGGCCAGCGAAGATGCCGAGGCCGACCGACTCAAGCCAAGTCTGCGCGCGCTTGAGCGCTTCGGTGCGCGGCGTGCCCCTGATCTCGAGCCCGATCGCGACGTTGTCGATTGCGGTCTTCCACGGGAACAGCGCATCGGCCTGGAACAGGTAACCGGCGTCGCGGTTCAGGCCGGCAAGCGGCTTGTCGAAGATTCGCGCGGTACCCGACGCCGGCCGCAACAGACCGGCCGCGACGTTCAGCAGCGTCGATTTCCCGCACCCGGTCGGCCCGACAATGGCGACGAACTCGCCATGTGCCACTGCAAGATTTGCCTTCTCGACCGCGGTATAGACCCGTCCACCCGCCAACCGAAACGCCACCGTCGCGTTGTCAAGCGCGACCGCCGTCGGTCCTGTCTTCTCCACCACGTTGCCTCCCGAACTCCGCAGCATGGCTTAGCGATTCAGGCCGGCAAGTTCAACGCAGGAAAGTGGCTTAGACGGCCGTTGCCGCTGGGTCGGCGCGGTTCTCAGCACAAGCGGGTTGAGAATTGGCCCGATATCGTCGAGGCTATCGGTCCGCCACCGAAGCGGACCAGTAGGAGACAGATCATGCGGATTGCAGTCGTTGGCGCCGGCGGCGTCGGGGGTGGCTTTGGCGCGGCGCTCACCCATGCCGGAGCCGACGTCACCTTTATCGCGCGCGGCGCCCATCTCGCGGCCATGCGGAGCGAAGGGCTGAAGGTCCAGGGCGGCCGCGGTGAAACTCACCTGGTGCCGACGCGGGCGACCGACGATCCCGCCAGCGTCGGGCCCGTCGATGTCGTGCTGTTCTGCGTCAAGCTGTGGGACGTTGAAAGCGCCGGCGAGCATATCAAGCCGATGGTCGGTCCCGAGACAGCGGTCATCCCGCTGCAGAACGGGATCGACGCGCCGGAGCGGCTGATCCCGATCCTCGGGCGGAAGGCGGTGATGGGCGGTGTCGCGCAGATCAGCGCGTCGATCATCAAGCCCGGCGTGATCAATCAGGTCGGCACCTTCATGCGCATGATCTTCGGCGAGCTCGACGGCAGCATCACGCCGCGCGGCAAGGCGTTCCTGGAGCTCTGCCTGAAGGCCGGCTTCGATGCGACGCTGAGCGAAGAGGTCATCACCGAGCTCTGGATGAAGTTCATCCTGCTCACCAGCAACGCCGGCATGACGGCCGTCACAAGGCAACCGATCGGTAGACTGCGCGACGATCCCGATCTGCGCCCGCTGTTCGTGTCGACCTGCCGGGAAACCATCGCCGTCGGCCGCGCCCACGGCATCAAGCTGCCTCCCGACGCACTCGAGAAGGCGCTCGACTTCATCGGCCATGCGCCGCCGGCGATGAAGGCGTCGATGGCGCTCGATCTCGAGCGCGGCAACCGGCTCGAATTGCCCTGGCTGAACGGCAAGGTAGTCGAGCTCGGCCGCAAGCTCGGCGTTGCAACGCCGACACACGACTTCCTCTATGCGGTGCTGAAGCCGTATGCGATGGGCACGCCGGCTTAGCGTCCCTCAGCGCGGCGGCGTGGCTTCGGGGATGACAGTCGCGACGATCGAGGCATCCAGCGCCTCGTAATCGGACAGCCCGATGGTCGCGTAGAGCTCGGCGCGGGTCTGCATCTTGCCGATCATATTCTGCGTGCCGCCGTCGCGCGCGATCGCGGCATAGAGCTGCTCCTGCGCCTTGTTCGCGACCCGCAGTGCGGAGACCGGCCAGATCACCATCGCGTAGCCCATCGCCTCGAACTCGGCAGCGGTGAAGAATGGTGTCCTGCCGAACTCGGTCATGTTGGCGAGCAGCGGCGTACCCGGCATCCGCTCCGCGAAGGCGCGGAACATCTCGGCGCTATCGAGCGCCTCGGGAAAGATCGCGTCGGCGCCGGCTTCCATGTAGAGCTTGGCGCGCGCCACCGCGCCATCGAGGCCCTCGCTTGCGGCCGCATCGGTGCGGGCGATCACCACGAGATCGCGGCGCGCCCTTGCCGCGGCCGCAACCTTCGCCGCCATGTCATGGGCATCGGCGAGCTTCTTGTCGTTTAAATGTCCGCACTTCTTCGGAAGAAGCTGGTCCTCCAGATGCACTGCGCCGGCGCCGGCCTCCTCGAACGCGCTCACCATGTGCATCACGTTGAGCGCCTCGCCATAGCCGGTGTCGCCGTCGACCAGGACCGGCAGGCCCGATGCTCGCGCGACTTGGCGCACGAAGAATGCGACCTCGTCGACGGTGATGATGCCGAGGTCAGGCAAGCCTATCGACGCCGTCATCGCCGCGCCTGACAGATAGACCGCCTTGAATCCGGCAGCCTTCGCCTGCAGCGCGGCCATGCCATTATGCGTGCCCGGCAGCCGCAGGATGCCCGGCTCGCGCAGCAACGCACGAAACCTGCGGCCCGCGCTTTCAGTGGGACGATCGCCAGCAACAAGATACGGCATGGTGGCCTCCAATTCGGCTTTCGCGGTCCCATCAACCATCGCGATTGGACCGACGATAGCAACTTCCAGGCAGCGCACACCCAGCCGCCGAGCACCGGGCTGCCGAGCGGGATCGGCATCAATCAGGGCGTGCGCCTTTCGTTGCGGCGGGCTGGCCGTCCTGAAATCCCAGCAAGGCGGAAATCTGCCGTCCCGCCTCGCGCACCAGCTTTGAATAGTCGAGCAGCTTCTGTTCGTCGATGCGCGCGCTCGGCCCGTAAAGACCGATCGAGCCGACGACGCTGCCGCGGTGATCGAAGCACGGCGCGGACACCGCAACGGCGCCGGCGAAGATCTCGCTGTGGCTCATCGTATAGCCGTGTCGCCGCGCGAATTTCAGAGCTTCCTCGAGTTCGATGCGCTCGCCGCTCTTCCTGATGGTGGAGAGAAGCTCCGCCTGCCGTTCCGGCTCCATGAAGGCCAGCATGGCCTTGCCCGTCGACCCCTGCGTCAGACTCAGGCTATCGCCGACGCCGCGGCTGATCGAGAGCACGTGACGGCTCTCGCATTCGAGAATGCAGATGCCGCGATCCTCCTGCACCCGGAACAGCGCGGCGGTCTCGCCGGTCGACTCGCGCAAGCCTTCGACGATCGGGCGCGCGGTTGCCACGATATCAAGTCCCTTTAGCCAGACATGCGAGAGCTTCATCACGCCATGGGCGAGGCGGAAGCGCTGCGGCTCGCCTTCGGCCTGGATGAGGTCGCGTTGCGCCAGCGTCTGCAGCAGACGGTACAGCGTCGGCCGGCTCAGCCCGACGCGCTTCTGGATCTCGATCACGCTCAGCGCCGGCTGATCGGGCGTGAAGCATTGCAGGATCGCGATCGCACGGTCCACCGCCCGCACGCCTGACGCCCCCTGCTCCGCGTCCCGGGTCTCCGCCTTGGGTCTCTTTGTCATCCATCACATCCGCGATTCCGGCAGGGGCGCACTGCGCGCCTCGCAGCTTGACCGATTTGCCGTCGTCGATAGTATCACAGAATATGAGAATGATGTCCACTAGATGGACACACATTTTTGGGAGGACCGCAATTGCTTCAGACAGTTCGTCCGCATCGACGGCCCCCGGCTTGGGCGGCATTGACGATCGCCACATGGCTGCTTTCGACGCCGCTGGCACATGCCGCGCCCGATGGCTCGGGCATCTCGGACGGCGTGGTGCGCATTGCGGTATTGGGCGACTATGGCAGCGGCCGCGATCTCGGCGGTCCGGGCTCGGTGACCGCCGCAAAGCTTGCGGCGGAGGATTTTCACAGCAAGGTTCTGGGTAAGCCGATCGAAATCATCTCGGCCGATCATCAGAACAAACCGGATGTCGCGGTCGGGATCGCGCGGCAATGGTTCGACGTCGACCATGTCGACGCCGTCACCGACCTTGCGGTGAGTTCCGTCGGTCTCGCCGTCGCCGGGCTTGCGACGCAGAGCAATCGGACGGCGCTGGTATCGGGCGCTGCGACATCGGAACTGACCGGCGACAAATGCTCGCCCGTCGTCACGCACTGGGCGGACGATACCTACGCGCTGTCGGCCGGTCTCGTCGGTGAACTCAGCCACCGTGTCGGCACGGATTGGTTCTTTGTCGCGGTCGACTATTCGTTCGGCACTGCAATGGTGAAAGACGCCTCGCGAGCGGTCACCGATGCGGGCGGCAAGGTGCTGGGCGCGGTGCGATATCCCTTCAACACTACCGACTTCTCGTCCTTCCTGCTCGCGGCGCAGAACTCAAGCGCCAAGGTCGTGGCGCTGGCCGGTACCGGCGCGGACACCGTCAATGCAGTGAAACAGACCCACGAGTTCGGCCTGCAACAGGGCGGGCAGACCATCGTCGGCATGCTGACTTTCATTTCCGACGTCCATTCGATCGGACTAAAGGACGCACAGGGCATGTACGTCGCATCCCAATACTATTGGGATGACGACGACGGCACCCGCGCGTTTGCCAAGCGGTTCTTTGCGATCGAAAAGCGTGAGCCCACCAAATTGCAAGCGGCGACCTATGCCGCCGTACGTCATTATCTGAAGGCGATCGAGGCCGGCGGCACCGACGAGGCGAAAGCTGTCAATGCCGAAATGCGCAAGCTGCCGGTCGATTTCTTCGGTCGCCCCGCGCATGTCCGCAATGACGGCCGCGTCATCTACGACCTCTCGCTCTATCGCGTGAAGAAGCCGGACGAGAGCAAGCATCCCTGGGACTACTACCAGAAGATCTCGATCATTCCCGGCAGCAACGCATTCCGTCCCGAGAACGCGGGCGGCTGCAAGCTCAGCAACTAGGAACCCAACCTCATCCGCCACGACGCGCCGTCGCCCAATGCAACATAAGGAGGAGTCGATGTCCTTGCGGAATGATTTCGAGAAGCTTGTTGACGTCAAGAACGGCTTCATCAGCCGCGAGATCTTCGTGGACGCCGATATCTACCGGCAGGAGCTCGACAAGGTCTTCACCCGGGCCTGGCTCCTGGTCGGTCACGAGAGCCTGGTCCCGAATCCCGGCGACTTCTACACGTCACGCATGGGCGAGGAATCCGTCATCCTCTGTCGCGACAAGAAAGGCGAGATCCACGTCTTCCTCAACTCGTGCCGGCACCGCGGCATGAAAGTGTGCCGCTACGAGCAGGGCAACACGTCGCTGTTCACCTGCCCATACCATAGCTGGACGTATACGACGGACGGCAAGCTGCAGGGCGTTCCGCTGCACCGAACACTTTATGATGGCGTGCTCGACCGCGAGGCCCACTCGCTGGTCTCGGTGGCGAAGCTCTGCACCTACAAGGGCTCGATCTGGGCGACATGGGACAAGGACGCACCCGACTTCCTCACCTATCTGGGCGACGCCAAGATCCATCTCGACCAGGCGCTCGACTGCCGCGACGGCCGCGAGGGCGGCTCGGAGGTGATCGGCGTCCACAAATGGGTGTTCCCTGCCAACTGGAAATTCGCCGCTGAAAATTTCTTAGGCGACACCTACCACAATCCGAGCCACCGCTCGGTCGACCTGATCGGCATCGGGCCGAGCGCGGCCGCCGGCAAGAAAGGCCGCCGCGATGACGAGCTGGAGAAGGCACAACACGTTTGGATCAGTTTCCCGGGCGGGCACGGCGTGCACAGCGCCATTCAGCCGGAGGCCAATGAATACGTCGAGTCCTTCCTCGACAATCCGCTCCTCGAACAATATTTCCGGCACTGCTTCGAAGAGCGCAAGCGACGGCTCGGCGAACAGGCGCGCCTATTGCCCTTCGTCGGCACGATCTTCCCCAACACCTCCTACCATGGCCGGCAGCCGCGCGGACTTTGCGCCTGGCATCCGCACAGCCCGACCTCGACCGAAGGCTGGCGCTTCTTCCTGGTCGACAAGGATGCGCCGCAGGAAGCCAAGGATTATCTGCGTCACTACTACATGCGCTACTCCGGTCCGGCCGGCATGACCGAGCAGGACGACATGGAGAACTGGCTCTATGCGACCGCCGCCAGCACCGGGACGATCGCACGGCGCCATCCCTTCAATTATCAGCAATCCATGGGGGCCTACGTCACCGACCACCCGCTGGGCGGCGAGGTCAGCACTCAAGTCACCGAACAGATCGCGCGCGGCTTCTATCGTCGCTGGACCACTTACATGCAAGGCGGCGACTGGAACGAATTGCTCGGGTCGCCCGCGAGCAACAGCAGGCAGGCCGCAGAATGACCGCATCAGGAAAAATCATTCTCGTCAGCGGGGGCACTTTCGGCATTGGCCGCGCGATCACGCTCGGCCTAGCGAGGCGCGGCCATTCGGTCGTGGCATTCGGCCTCGAGGCGCCGCAGGTCTCGAGCACCGCACGGAACGCCATTCCCGGGCTACGCGAGGAACTTGACCGCGAGGGCCTCTCCGCCGAACTCATGGAAGCTGATGTGTCTGACGCGGACGATGTTGCTCGCGTGATCGAGCGGGCGCTGTCGCGCTTCGGCCGCATCGACGGCGTCGTCAACAATGCCGCGATCGGTCCGCTCGGAACGGTGCTCGATACCGACGAGGCGCTGTTCGATCGCATCATCGCCGTCAATCTCAAGGGCCCATACCTGACGAGCCGCGCCGCGATCCCGCATATGATCGCGCAAGGCGGCGGCTCGATCGTCAACATCGGATCCGGCGCCGGCTGGGGCAAGCCGAACATGGCGGTCTACAGCGCGAGCAAGGGCGGCGTCGTGGCGCTGAGCGCGGCGATGGCCTACGATTTCTTCCATCGGCGGATCCGCGTGAACACAGTCATCCCCGGAGGCGGCGGCATCGTCAGCGGAATGAGCCTCGGCCGCGTCGGCGGCGATGCGAACCGCTTCGGCAAGGGCGCACCGGGCACGGCCGCAGGCCGCACTGCCACCGGCGACGACATCGCCAACGTCGTCGCCTTCCTGCTGTCGTCGGAAGCCGAGACGCTGTCTGGGACCGTGATCGACGTCGGCTGCTTTGCGCAGCAGGGCGGACCGGTGCCGCCCAAGCCGGCGCTCTGACGACGCGCCATGCCTGATGAGGAGATGCCGATGACAACGACTGTTCAGGACGCACAGCCGGCCGCCCCGACATCCAACGCGGCGATCGAACGCTCCGCGGCCTACTACCGACTGAAAGCCGATGTGGAGGATTTCTACTACCATGAGGCCGACCTGATCGACGACCGGCGCTTTCGCGACTGGCT
>Ga0099824_1004899_pt1 | contig 19056 bp, 18 predicted proteins | sample SiratrowhiteBW_FD_76837 | JGI IMG/M metagenome (GOLD analysis project Ga0099824, IMG submission 76837) | Root nodule microbial communities of legume samples collected from California, USA - Siratro white BW | ecosystem: Host-associated > Plants > Roots > Nodule | place: USA: California... | reverse complement strand
TGTCATTATGTAATTATTTAAATTAGCTATTGTTTAGGAAACACATCAATCTGTATTTATTCTATATATATCAAAATTCTCTAAAGAAGGAGGACACACAATTTTACCAACCAGAATTTGACAGGCAGATCACTTTATCTGGAAATGAAGTAGGAGGAATAGATATAGCCAAAGGAGATAAGAAATACTCCCTTTGGTGTACCTATCAAAAGAAGTCGAGACACACTCAATAAAAGTGTTGGAACTTCATGGGAAGCCTCCAAATCCAAACAGGAATTGGACACCTAAAGGAAATCAAGGTGAGGATATACTATAGTCCATATGGCACAACTAGGCTCAGCAGAAGGCCATTAAAAGGGTTGCTGGATACATTAACAAGACCTTTACACTAAAGTAATTGTTCCTTAGCATTTGCAGGTAATATTTCTTACTCCTATGCACTCAATGCCTTAAATTCCTGAAGAAAAGGTGTCTAGCTAGTCGATTCTGAAGCCACATACCACATGACGCAATCATCTACTGGGTTTATATCTTATAGACCTTGTCCAAGCAACAAAAAAATTGCACTTGCAAATGGAACTTTCATTACAGTTGTTGGAAAAGGAGATATTATGATAAACCAGAATCTAGTTCTGAAGGATGTCTTACATGTGCCAAAATTATCTACCAATTTGAATTGTTCACTATCTTACAAAGGATTTACACTATTTGGTGATTTTTAATTCAACAACCTGCCAATTTCAGGATCAAGGAATGGGGAAGATGATTGGACTTGCTAAGGAAGACAATGGGCTCCAGCTTCTAGAGGATGCTAACATGATGTGTGGCACTAAAAGTCAAATTTCTTTGTCTTTGTTGTCAGAAACCACTCTCTCCAATAAAGAAAAGTTTTGGTTGTACCACCTTCCTTTAGGTTATCCATCATTGAGTGCCCTGGAAATTTTGTTTCCTAATTTATTTCAAAAAGTTGACATACAAATGTTTCATTGTGATACTTGTGAATTTGCAAGGCACAAGCATGTTAACTTGCCCTCCAGTAATGAAAGAATGGTTGTTCCTTTTGCATTAATACGTAGTGATGTGTGGGCACCCTCTAGTATTCCTAACCTATCTTGGGCTCATTGGTTTGTTATATTTATTGATAATTGCACTCGAGTGTCATGGGTATTTCTCTTTAAACAAAAAAGTGAAGTCAACCAAGTTTTCATAAACTTCATCGAAAATGGTTAAAACCAATTTGAGTTTTCGGTAATATAGAAAGGAAATTCATAACCTTTTTCCTAGTTTATCCTATTGTTCCTTGTTCGACTTTTAACATTTTGTATAATACAAAGGGGATCCTAACAAGTTTAGTCCAATGCACCGGATATAGAAACAATGGAGAACAAGGTTGCAGAGCACAGTAGATGGTCCAATGAGCATGGAATGAAAAATGACCAAGAATTGGTTGCTCAAGCAAGACCCAATGTTGAGGATCAATTACTCACATACTTTTTGGCTGGGTTACACCAAAAAATTTAATGGAAAAGGGTCTAAATGTGTATTATAGGAGGAAAAGAAGGGTAAAAGTGTTTAGGAATGGGGACAGGACTAAGAAGAAAGAGGAACAACCTTTACAGGTCTATCATATACGGAAAAAATGGGCTAAACTGTAAGTAGTTGTAACCAGGCATTTGTTATGCAGCTTGGAAGTAAGGACCTAATAAATAGGTCCTTAGTTGTAATTGGGGCATTTCTACCTTTGTTTTCTAACATTGTTGAATTTTCCAAAGTGAAAAGGAGAGTGCTCCTTTGGGGGTAATTTTGTTTAACCTGTTGCTTTGATTGTTGTAATTGTTGTGAAAAAATACTATTCCTTTCAATCAAATTGTTTTATAACCAAGAAAGTAATGTTGTATTAGGATTTCTATTTTTGGATGGTGTGACTTTCCGAATGCGTTTATGATAGAGATTGTATTGGGGCATTGGATAGAGCGGAGAGCATGAAAGGAGTGACATTGACAGATCTTAAATATCAAGCAGAGCAAAAACAGTTATATTATAAGGGGAGGTTGGTACTATCTTCTAATTCAGTATAGATTCCTAGACATGAACTACATGCAACTCCTTTGGGAGGCCACTCGAGTATTTACAGCACATATTGAAGAATGGCTTAATATTTTCTCTTGCTAAGAATGAAGGGAAAGGTTGCCAAATTTGTAGAAAAATGTCAAGTTTGTCAAAGGAGCAAATATCAAGCCTCTTCTCCCACAGGCTTGTCACAACCTTTACCTATTCCAAATGCAATTGGGAAGAGGTTGGCATGGATTTCACTACGGGACTTCCAAAATCAAAAGGATTTGAGGTGATTCTAGTGGTGGTGGACAGAACAAGCAAATATGGGCATTTTATTTTTAATCAAACATCTATATTTTGCGAAAGGGATTGCTAAGATTTTTGAGAGAAGAGATAATAAGACTAGATGGGAAACCTATCTCCATTGTCAATAATAGAGATCCTACTTTTACAAGTTTGTTTTGGAAAGAGATATTCAGACTGCAAGGAACTTCTTTAAATATGAGTACAACATATATCCAGAATCAGGTGGGCAAACATAAGTCTTCAATAGAATGGTTGAAGCATTAGAATAGCCTTAAAGTTGGGATGAGTTTATTCCTTTGGACTAAAGATTGGTATAATACCAGTTTTAAAGGGGCGGCTCACTGAACACCTTTTGAGTAGTCTATGGGAGACCTCCACCTTCGACTAAGTTTGTACCAGAAGAAACTTTGGTGGAAGTTGTAGCTCAAGGATTTAATGGATCAGGATGAAGCTTTAAAGTAATTAAAATTTCATTTGTAGAAAACACAAAATCAGATGACACTTTATCCTAATAGACACAGAAGATAGCACTAATTCAGCCATGGGAATTGGGTATTTGAATATTATGTATGCCTCATAGGCGCACTACCATGGTTACTATACTCCATCCTAAACTATTAGCCATATATTATGGAACCTATTTGGTTCTACAACAAATTGGAGTAATCACATTCAACTTACAACTACCAGAATAGTCTCATACATCCTGTTTTCCATGTTTCTCAACTTAAGAAAGCTGCAGGGTTACATCCAATGCAGACAGAACTACCAGCAAAGTTTCAGGGGAAGATCGACAATATTAGCCTCTTCAAGTATTAGATAATCAAGCAGTGAATAAGAATGAAGAGGTAATTCATCAACGGCAAAACAAACGTCTACAAGAAGCTACTTGAGAAGATTATTCAAACTTTACTATTCAATTTCCAGATTTCAACCTTGAGTACAAGGATGCTTTAAAAGAAATGCGTACTGTTGATAATGGGAACAGGACTGAGAAGAAAGGGGAATGACCTTAATAAATCTGTTACAAAAGGAAAAAGGGGCAAAATTGTAATTAGTTGTAACCAGGTAGTTAGCTATGAGGTTTGGAAGTGAAGACCTAATAAATAGGTCCTCAATTGTAATTGGGGTTTTATTAGTTTTTTTCTAACATTGGTGAATCTGATTTTTCTACAATGAAAAGGATAGTGCTCCTTTTGGGATTAATTTTGTTTACCCTGTTGATTATTGTTGTAAGTGTTGTGAAGAAATACTATACCTTTAAGTCACACTGTTTTGTAACAGAAAAGTCATATTGTGTTAGGGTTTCTGTTTTTGGTTCCTAACAAGGAGGGTAACAGTTTGGCAAGAGTTAGGAATTGTATATTTATTCATATTAGAATTCAGATCAAATAAGTAATATCTTACCTCCTTAAAGTCATTTGGAAACTCTTTGATAGTAGAAATTGCAACTGTAGCAGCTTCATCATATGGGTATCTGAAACAAAGCAGTGTTATACAATTGTAATGAAACTCTTGTGTCTAATAAAAAATCAAAGAGAGCATTAGACTTGAGAGCTAACAGATTGAAATTATTAGGTTTGGGAACAAATTATAATAGTCATCATAACAAATAGCAGATATCATATATTAAAATGAAAGCTATTGCGTTAGAATTTTTAACAGTATGTATTGTTTTTTTGTTCCAATAATCAAACTTTTGAAATGAAAAGGAATGATGGAAAATACTGTGCTTAGGATTCCATCATGAAAGGCAATTACATCTCAAACAGTCAGGCGATGTCTCTAACATTTCCATACTAGTCTTCTCTTGCCACATGACCAATATTGATGATCAACAAATGAAGAATGAGTGAATTAGAAAGGCATAGGGATGTTTGTTAGCATAAACCTACCCATAGACACCACATGATATGGCTGGGAATGCTATATACTGAATGTTGTTTTCTTTCGCAACCCTCAAAGTATTCCTTGAAATCAATGACAATACAAATGTCTCAATCAAGTGTAATGACAATGAACCAAAAACACAAAATGAAACATAAACATTTCCAATTCAAAGAGGATGAAAAATATCTTAACAAGTACATCTTAAAAAAATCACCTGTAAGCACTCGCAAGAGAGGCAGCAGGATTACTATCACCACGGTAGATTGGTCCAACAGTGTGAATAACATGAGAAGCAGGCAGCATAAAACCACTGCACATCAACAACTACAAGGTCTATGAGAGACAAGCAGAACTAGTTAAGGTGATTTTAATTTTTTGCAACTAAGCTTCGATTTCTAAAAAATAATAACACAACTTTTACAATAGAAAAACTATTTTGACAAGCTCATCCACATTTGCTAAAGCAGAACTCACGGTGTGATCCTTGCTTCCCCTGTTGGGCACCGAACTCCAGGCCTAACTTCAGGAACAGCACGGCATGCTTCAACAAGTTGTGGGCCTGCGGCCCTATGTATAGCTGAGAACAGGGTTACAACCATTAAAACAAGAGAAATGCTTCCAACATCCTATCTAGTACCCTCTTTCTAACACTCTCAGGGTGAAATTTGTTGAAAATCACAAAATTGTGTGAATCCTCTTCCTATTTAATGCTCGTAATCTTGTAGTTTTCAATAAATTTTATCTAGAATAAACATCAATTCCATCCTTAAAGTACTACTCTCCTATACACTCCTTAAAGTAAAATGATTATGTGTAATCTCCCGAGTATCAGAAACCATGCTATACAGTCCCTAAATATTGAAAAATCATTCAAACCAATCCCTCAATGTTACTACAATCTATCGAATTTAGAGACTAAACTGATGAATATTTCAATACATTAGGGACTATTATATAATTCCATTACTTTAAACACTATTCACGATAGAAAGGAACGAATGAAGGACCAAATTGATAATTTATTTATAAAATGAGAGTGTGACAGAGTGCATCACCCTTCAACAAGAGAAACAAATACCTTCATTTTTCAGCTAATAAATTCACTGTATATAAAGCATCATCCACGAGAAAGGAGTTACCTCCATCGGCACCGCCACCACCAAGCATTCTCTCGTTCGCGGGATTTACCTGCAGGACGAGCTCATGCAACTCATTGATTTGACGAGCATTTCTTTTAGGAAAGAAAATATGAGAGAGGAAAAGTCACATACTATTGCGTCGGTGGAACCATCGATGGACCATTTGGTGATATCTCCTTTCTGAATTACCAAAGCGCTCGATGCAGATAACGGGAAGCGCACTACGCCGCCACCGCCATTGGAAACCCTAGCTGCCGCTGCTGCGTCCATTGCACACACACGGAAACTCCTCAGATTATATTTTGACTTTGTGTTCTGCCCAAACTCTAGTAGGAATCGGGAACCGGAGAAAATGCTGCACATTCTCAACGGGAAGAGCTTAAAAGCAAAAAAAAATGTCTTAACAATTAATCAATTGGTTAAATAAGAGTTCTAAATTTTCTTTTAAAACAAAAATTGTTTTATTAAATTATCCCATATTAACATAAAACTTACATTGTTACGTTATAGACCAGTTTTATTGTAAGAAATAAATTTAAAATTTATAAAGCACGAGTCACAAGTATTTTAGTAATAGTAAATAATAAAAAATTTTATGATAACATATAAGAAGATATTTTGTTAATTTTATTTACATGTTTTAATATGAAAAAGTAGATATTAGATGTAATTTGATTTTAACACAAGATGTATGATTATAAAGTTAAGATAAAGATTTGGAAGATTGAACATTTGAGAGGGGAAGTTTTCATACAAGATATACTTACTATTATCCGATACTTAAAAATGGTGTAGTTAGAAAAAGTTTAGATTAACAAAAGGAAAGACTATGATTGCACAAGCTTTTAAGATGAGGTCTGCAACGGTGGAGCCAAGATCCCTATCACAATGAACGTCTTACCTTCATTGGTTATATACGAAGCCTTCTCAATGTGTGAGGTGATGAAACATGCTTTAGCTCAATAAATAAGACAATTAGTCACAAGATGGATGAAGAGTTTTAGAACATTAGGTTCATTTGAGCTTGTTTCAGCTTATAAGTGTGAATTCAATCATTATAAGAAAAAAGCTATTTAAACATTAATTTTAGCTATTAAAAATTGTTGATAATTGTGACTAAAATAATTACCAAATTAGATTTTGATTGCTAAATAACTACAAATGATTGAATTTAGTAACCAATTAAGTCAAGATAATTGGTATATAACATTAGCTATCAAGGTTTTAATCACTTATACTATTAGATTCTAAATTAATCTTTAATTAAGTTAGTGATTAATTTTATCATTTTAGAGGCCAATAGTTTGGTTTCTAAAATCAATTTTTCGTGAATTCTGAATATATCACTTTGGAGAACATGGAGCATCAACGAGAAGTCCTCTAAATTGTATAAATTGTTTAGAATAATTTAGACATTGTATTTAGACCAAGTAAAATAGATTTGGGTCATGTAATGTAAGATGTTGGGCTTTGAAGCCCATATATAATGTTGGACATCCACCTACAGAAATCTAAGAAATTTAGGAGTAAGTCACTTAGACAAATGGAGAGCATGTGCCACATGGTCTCTAGAATGTTCAAGGAGTTGTCACATGGCAACCTCTCCTTAAAGCCCTATAGTCCAAGCTAGGGTATGACACTACAAGAAAAACTGAATTTACTCACGAATTATTACCCGCCAATCTGTATCTATAGGTAAATTCAACATTAGTCATGGATTATTACCTATGGATCTCTATCCGTAAGTAAATTCAGCATTACCTACGGATTATTACCCACTGATCTGTATTTGTAGGTAAATTCAATATTACATACAAAATATTACTCATTGATTTATATATGTAGATAAATTCAACATAGCATATGAAATTATTACCCAGAAAATTATATTTTCATTAGTATTACTTATATTTTAATTAATATTATTAATATTATTGTTATTATTCACATTATTATTATTAATTTTATTAATATTATTAATAATAGTATTCATATTTTAATATTTTTTTAAAATTATTATTATTATTATCCTTATTATTAGAAATATTAATATCAATATTATGTTTATTTTTATTAATATTAATATTAATATATCTGTAAATAAATTCAACATAGCATATGAAATTATTACTCAGAAAATTATATTTTCATTAGTATTACTTATATTTTAATTAATATTATTAATATTATTGTTATTATTCACATTATTATTATTAATTTTATTAATATTATAATAATAGTATTCATATTTTAATATGTTTTTAAAATTATTATTGTTATTATTATCCTTAAATATTATTATTTTTAAGATTTTTCTGTTAGTATTATTATTAGAAATATTAATATCAATATTATGTTTATTTTTATTAATATTAATATATCTGAATAAATATTAATATTTTTATTAATATTACTTATATTATGATTAATAATATTAATATTATTTATGTTAATATTATTACGATTAAAATTCTAATGTTACCCACAAACATAGATCCGTAGATATTACCTACAAATATAAGTTCATAGATATTACTCATGGACATAGTTCGTAAGTATTACCTACGGATATAGGTTCGTGGGTGTTATCCAAGGATATAGGATGTGGGTATTACTCACAAATATAGGTATATAGGTATTACCCACGACTTATGTCCGTGGGTAATACCTACATACCTATGTTTCTGGGTACTACCTATAGACCTATCTCCTTGGATAATACCTATAAACTTATATCTGTAGATAAAACTACTAATACTAATAATAATATTACACCATATTAATTTTTTAATAATAACAATATTACAGGTTAATATTATTAATAATATTAATATTTTATTGATATTATCAAGGTTATAATTAATATTAATAATATTTCTAACTTTTTTAATATTTTATTAAATTTGTTTAATATTAAACCGATCCAATTATTGAATAGTGAATTACTAAATTTAAATTTGATTTCATTAAAATAGAAATATATTCGAGATTCCAAATATCTCAAAATTTAGAAAAGTACCCAAATAATTCATCATAAATCTAATGTTTATTAAACTCTTCATCATAAACCATATGGACAATATCACCACCTAGCCACCGTCTACATTATTTTATTTTTTATTTTTTGATGTTGATGGTTTGACACCGCCACATGACATGCCAACTAGTTGACAACTCCATGTAGCGGCCACGTGACAACATAGAGAATATTGTAAGTGGAGGTGTTGACTGTGTCTAAGGATGAGTTTTTAATTCTGGTCTGGGACTGTTTAACTTTTGAAGATGAAATTAGGTTATAGTAAGTGTGTCGTCGAGCTTGGTGGGTGTTTTGGATACTATTTCAGAGGTGGTGGTTTGGAGAGGTGTTAATTTGGAGATGACTTTCAGAGGTGGTACGGTGGCTTCTTCGGATAGAGGAACCAATTCAAATTTTTGCTCCTTTGTTGTGTGAATTAGTGTTGTTGATCGCTATTAAATTGTTTAAGAATGTCGACGAAATTTTTGGTAGCGCTTCAGTTTGGAGATCTCTACGATTTCATCGCTCCATCACAAGCATGTATTATCTCCCTCAAGGGGTTGAAAATGAAAGATAAACCAGAGGTATTTTTGTTTCATTCTCTGTATTGGATTTAAAATATCTTACGAAGCAGTTGTCAAACCCTTAACGACGTGTAAATTCACTGTAGGTGTCACTTGTTAACAAGCAAATCAAGTCTAAACCTGTTAAAATTTCGCTCAAGCATTCTTTTGCATGTAGGTTAGTCTTTCTCTCTTTCTATTTATTTCTCTACTTTTAAGAGGTACTTTTTGGGGGCAGATTTACAAGTCAGCAAATATTTTTTGTTGTTTTACTTGTTTCTATGGTCAACAAATGTGTGGTGATATTGGTACAGAGTGAAAAAGGTACTTTGAGGGTTAATCTTATAGGGATTTGGAGGAAAGAGAATACCCACGAGTTCCTATTAATAATTGATTTAGGGAAAGATTGTAGAGAAATATAATTCTGGTGACCAAAACCAAAGTTAGAGTTGTTAACATAGATAACCATAAATAATAGTAAACGTAGAAAATCATAAACAATATTACTGTAAATTTCATCACTAATGCAGTATGATTGAATTTGATTAATTTCCCCACTATAAAAAGGGTGTAACAAATTTACTAGAAATGAAATAAATAAAAATAAGTAACCTTTGCAATTCTATAATGTAACATGATTGAACACATATATGTGGATTGAGACTTTGGGTGCAACACATGTGTGACTTGGTTGATGTGATTGTAAAGTGGTTCTTACTCACCCGACACAAAGTTGGGGTGAAACCATAGTGGAACAGATGTAAGGATATTACTTAAGTGGTGATGGAGGAATAAATTCGGTGCATTGGTGGTGTGTTCTATGTTGATTGTCATATTTGTTCAAAAAGTCAGCTGTAGTTAAGCTGTCATGGTTAACCACATGTATGTGTTTTAAGGTTGTTAGTGCAACACATGAGATTTGGTTGATGTGATTGCAAAGTGGTTCCTGCTGACCCAACCCACAGTTGTGGTGAACACCATAGTGGAACGAATGTAAGGATATTACTTAGATAGGTCAGGGAGGAACAAATTTGGTGCATTGGTGGTATGTTCTATGTTGAGTGTCATACATGTTCACAAAGTTAAGTGCAGTTAAGCAGTTAAAAAGACATGGTTCAACACATATATGTTCATTGAGGCTTTTTGCGCACCACATGTATGACTTGGTTAATGTCATTGCAAAGTGGTTCCTCCTGACCCAACCCACAGTTGTGGTGAACACCATAGTGGAACGAATGTAAGGATATTACTTAGATAGGTCAGGGAGGAACAAATTTGGTGCATTAGTGGTATGTTCTATGTTGAGTGTCATACATGTTCACAAAGTCAAGTGTAGTTAAGCAGTTAAAAAGACATGGTTCAACACATATATGTTCATTGAGGCTTTTTGCGCACCACATGTATGACTTGGTTAATGTCATTGCAAAGTGGTTCCTCCTCACCCAACCCAAAGGTTTGGTGAAACCATAGTCGAACAGAGGTAATAATATTGCTTAGGTTGGTGGAACACATTTGGTGCACTGATGGTGTGTTTTATGTGACTGTCAAATATGTTCACAAAGTTGGGTACAATTAAGCAGTTAAGAAAATATGGTTCAACACATGTATGTTGTTTGAGGCTTTTGGCGCAGCATGTGTAAGTTGGTTGATGTGATTGCAAAGTGGTTCCTGCTCACCTAACCCAAAGTTTTGGTGAACACCATAGTGGAACAGATGTAAGGATATTACTTAGGTAGGTAAAGGAGGAACAAATTTGGTGTATTGGTGGTGTGTTCTATGTTGATTGCCATATATGTTCACAAAGTCAGGTGCAGTTAAGCTGTCATGGTTAGCCACATGTATGTGGTTTGAGGCTGTTAGTGCAACACGTGTGACTTGGTTGATGTGATTACAAAGTGGTTCTCATTGACCCAACCCAAAGTTGTGTTGCACCTTAGTGGAACAGATGTAAGAATATTACTTAGGTAGCTCAAGAAGGAACAAATCTGGTGCATTGGTGGTGTGTTCTATGTTAACTATCATATATGTTCACAAAGTCAGGTGCAGTTAATCAATAAGCAGTCATGGTTAAGCACATGTATGTGGTTTGACGCTTTTGGCACAAAACATGTGTGACTTGTTGGATGTCATGTGACAGTGCTTCCTATTCACCCAACCCAAATGTTTGGTGAACACCATAGTGGAATAGATGTAATAATATGACTTAGGTTGGCGAGGAATGAACAAATTTGGTGCATTGATGGTGTGTTTCATGTTGATCATCAGATATATTCATAAAGTGGGGAGTACTGAAGCAGTTAAAAAGACATGGTTCAACACATATATATGTGGATTGAGGATTTTGGCGCAGGTGTAACATCCTTGTTTTCAAATAAAAGTATTAAGAGTTAGAAAACCTTAAGTTTTTATTCATGTTATTAAATTCTCATTCTTAAAAGTATTTTGTATTTTAAATAACATTTGAACACTAGAAAATAAACCAAGTAAATTTTTATATATATAAAAAAAAGAATATATGAAATATGATTATTTAGAAAGGAAATTGTAAAATATGTTTTGGCCAAGTTCAAGAGGGGGGTGAATTAAACACTTGAAAATTTTTCGCAAAGTGTTTGGAGAATGAATAATTTTTTTGAAAATTATTCCAGAAGATATATTAACCAAACAACAATGGTTTCAACTTAATATCAATCAATCAGATACAGTAAACTGTAACCAGAAAATAGTTCTTGAAAATACAGTATACTGTAAAAACAGTTCTTGAAAATACAGTGTACTGTAAAAACAGTTCTTGAAAATACAGTGTACTGTAAAAACAGTTCTTGAAAATACAGTGTACTGTAAAAACAGTTCTTGAAAAATTGAATCAAGAAATCAAAGAATTATATTAACTTCAAGTTTATAATGATTTACTGATTAAAGAACTTTTTGTCAAACAATATAAACTTATGTTAAGTGTATGAAAATAGTGAAAGATTAAGTTTTCTGGAAAACAAACTGATAAACAGTAAACCCAGTAAGTTGCGAAACTGCAGATTTCCAGAAAACTGGTATACTGGTTATTGATCAAGTTCTGAACTATTAAGAGTAGACTGTGATTAAATAGATTATATGTTTTCAGAAGTTACAAAAAATGTTTTCAGAAAGTTGTTGAAATTATTCAATTAGCAATATTCAGTAGATTCTGAAAATTCAAGAAACACAACAAGATTGAACAAGAACAGTCAAGAGAGAGCAAGATAGATTCAAGACACAACAGATTTATCCTGGTTCACCTTTCCACAAGAGCTACGTCAAGTCCCTTACTCCACAGTAAGGATTTCCACTATAAAAAGATCAAACTCGATCAGTTTACAGAAAAACAACAACTTGCTCCTCGCAAGTAAACATTGCTCCCCACAGCAAACAATCTGTTGAACCTACAACATAACCCAAAACTATACAGACTCCACTGTATATTCCAGAACACCCCTTGTTGATCCCCTCAGCAAGTTACAACCTGTATAGAACTCACTGTACAAACAAAATTACTAACCCAGATAACTCACACAAAATAACCTTCAATACAGTGAAAGAATTATCACAGTCTCAGCAAAATAAGCACTTCTATACAATAGATTACAACAGTAATAAAGAAAATATATAGAAGGCTTAGTCTGATGATCAAATCAATGAAGAAACTGTCTCAGTCAACTTCAAAGCTCCAATAGTAGTTCGAGAAAACAGTTCTTGATGAAAACGTTGATTGATCTTGATCACTAGACACAAAGGTGTTTTTTCTCTCTTGGAAAACACAATGTTCTTGCTCAAAAAAGTTTAGAATGATTTCCAATAATATTTTCAAAAACCGTGCCAAATATTTATAGACAACTGTCTTAAAATTTCAATCGATTGTTTTTCTCGAGTTAGTTAAAATAGTTATTCAAAATGTAATTTCTGATTTTAATGATTTCTCAAATCTTTTGTTAATTCAGAAAATACTTATGGAGCTTATCATTGATTAAGATTGCATGCATCACTGATTTGAACTCAAACTTACCCCACAACACACAATCCTAGGTTCTAGACTGAATTCTTCATTCTTCATGAAATCTTCATGCATTCTATGTATGATCACATGGTCTTGAACTTCTTCACTTGGTTGGCTTCATCAAATCATCACAACAACCCACTGGTGCTAACAATCTCCCCCAATTTGATGAAGACAAACAATGGTGTGTTGAGTTGAAATGCATGCTTGTTCTTCTTTCAATCAGTCTACTAGCTTTCACAAAGCTCTCCCATAATTCGATATCTTGTTAAAAATACTTCACAGAACATAGTGAAGAAAAACAGTAACACAGAGGATAACAACTTTCATTGATATTAAGCACGAGTACATGATAACCATTCATAAGTGCATATCATGTACCAAACTGATACAAGCATAACAAACTGAAATTTGGACTGGGCTGGATAAACCAGCAAATCAAAGTAGTAATAACAACATAAAACATGAAACAACAAACAACAATAGTAGAAAATATAACAACCAACAAGCAAATAAGCAATAAACTGAACATCAACCTATACTCCTAGACTACAACCACAACACTTCCTATTCTCAACACTCCCTAATCACAACACAACTAATTCTCCCCCATTGACTTCATCAAATGGACGAGAAACCACCACTAGATATGCAATGCGAATGCTCTAATCGTCTGTTGGAAAGAACAAAGCCCCCATCTTGGACTGGATATCTTCAACTTGTGTTTTAATAAACTGGAAGTGTGTTTCACAATACTGGTGATGACTACAATTTTGGTTTTCCAATTGATTGAACTGTGTCATCATGAGTTGTTCGAGTCTGGAGAAGGAGTCTTGACTAAGAGCAACAGACATTTCTGGTTCTGGTTTAGCTTGATCAGAATTTTTATCCTCATCTTCGTCATCCTCATTATCATCACTGGATTTCTCTTCTTCTTCTTCTTCTTCATCATCATCATCACCAACTGATTCTTCATCAGCTTTACAAATCCATTTCTTATTCTTCATCTTTTTCAGTCCAATCTTGGTGAGATTTGCAGTGGTAATCTGATTCAGCGCCTTGATTTCTTCAATAACTTCATTTTCCACATTTATTTCAAAATATTCAATAAACTGCGACAGCAATATCACATATGGTATGCGATATTCCAGTTTCTTCCCTACTTTGAACAGATGCTCACGAATCACATTAACCCAGTTGACCTTGATCTTATTCATGAGGTAGTACATGAGTATAAGATCCTTCTCAGTCAATGTTGCATGATTGAAACCACGGGGGTCAGCACCCAGATCACGATATATGCCAGGATTCTCGGTGTAGCAGCAAGTCCTCATACATTGAACGTCCTTGAGGCAGACTCTTGATTCCTCAAGCATGATTTGTAGAATTGAACTTTGTTAAAGTTCCCCAATTTTTATGTGTTCCCTCTGCTAACAATCGCTCCTTCATTTCTCAGGCTAGTGACACTAAGCCAAATCTCTTAATTGATTTCTATGTCAATGCCCTTCACCTGTGAGTACAGATTCTCCTCGTCATACCATATATTGGTCAAGAACACCTTAACCAAATCTGGGTAAGTATTCCCAGTCAGCTTCAAGAACCTGTCCAACTTTTGAAACATGAGCCTGTCACGGACCTCATCAAGTTTCTCCTCCTTGAACCACTCAAGACTTAGCACTTTCAGAGTAATAATGACCTTCCTGTTGTATAGTTTGTAATACTCTTCAATGCTCTCCTGGTTTCCAACAAACCACCTATCTAGGTAATCTGGTTCGTTGTTATCACTAACTGATCTATCATGTTTAACCATAGCCCTTTCGATTCTTTTTCGTAGGTTGGAGGAAGACGCCATTTCTGGTGTAAGAGTGTGTTGCAGGAAAACTGAACTTTGCATCCAGAATGAATAGAGCAAAGACTGTGAGGTAGTGTGCGAATGAATGCATGCTCAACCCTCTACTTAATGAAAAACAATTTTATAGAATACAACACATTGATTGACAATTCAAAAATGCAAAACAGCTTTTGCAGTTTGTTGAGATTCTACAAGTGATCAATTTAGAGCAGGTTATACTTAGCTGCAGAAAATTTCAAAAATAACATTTTGACTAGTTGACTCTCCATTGTTACAGCGCCATGTGGCATCTCGAGTTGTTTCTCTCTTCACATGCTAAACATGAGTATTGAGTTGCTTTGTCTTATTCAGCCTTTCAACTAGCTGAGTTCCATTGTGCTTGGTTCTGTTTGCATTCTTTTAGTTACACAACACCACTTTAGTTGCATTATAACTCCAACACAGTTTCACATGCATCCAGAATTAACAATTAATCAGATATTAATATTCTGTCAGCTTTAACATTGTATTAAAAAAAAATTAAAACTGACCTAAGCCCAACAAATCATCACATGATTCAGAAGCCTTTAAGTGTAAACATGAAACTGATAAAGAATTGAACCTAATAAAGAATTGAACCTGATACAGAAAGAAAACTAAAACTGATACAGTAAGAAAAATCAAAATTGGTAAAGCAATCTGTAAAACTGGAACCGATTCAGTAAACTGTTCAGAAATGTAATTAACACAGAAATTCGTAAAACAACCATGTAATAAAATCAGCCAATAATCCATTCAGCATAAACTGATTTATTTCACAAATTTGAAATCAATAATCCCAAGTTCATTTCGAAGGAAGTTAAATCTTTCTTTATTAAGTGGTTTTGTAAAAAGACCAGCAAGCTGATTTTCAATACTAACAAACTGAATTTCACAATCACCATTATTGACATGGTCTCTAATGAAGTGATGGTGAATTTCAATATGTTTAGTCTTTGAATGTTAAACTGGATTCTTTGTAAGATTAATGGCACTGGTGTTGTATATAATAATGGAATTTTAGACAAGTTAAGGCCGAAATCACTTAACTATTGTTTAATCCATAAGCTTTGTGCACAGCAGCTACCAGCTGCAATGTATTCAGCTTCAGTAGTGGATAGTGCAACACATGCTTGTTTCTTACTATGACAAGATATCAAACTTGATCCAAACAGATGACATGTTCCACTAGTGCTTTTCCTGTCAATTTTGCAACCTGCAAAATTAGAATCAGAATAGCCTACTAAATCTAGAGACACTTAGATACCATAGTCCAACAATTGTAGTTCGCTGCAGGTATTTCAGAATTCTCTTTGTTGTAGTGAAATGTGATTACTTCGGATTGGATTGAAATCTGGCACAGAGACAAACACTAAACATGATGTCTGCCCTGCTGGCATTAAGATATAGCAGTGAACCGATTAATCCTCTGTACTTGGTTTGATCCACACTAGTTTCTTTTTCATCCGAATCCAAGTAACAGTTAGTGGCCATAGGTGTTGAAATCTCTTTGTAGTTTTCCATGTCAAACTTCTTCAGTAACTCTTTACATACTTGGTTTGACTAAGGAATGTCCCATGATTTAGTTGCTTGATCTGTAGTCCAAGAAAGTAGTTAAGTTCACCCATCATGGACATCTCAAATTCTCCCTGCATAGCTGTAACAAACTGCTCACACAGATTTTGATTAGTGGATCAAAATATAATATCATCAACATATACTTGAACGAAAATAATATCATTGAATGCTTTCTTAATAAACAATGTCTTATCTGTTTTACCCCTCTCATATGCATGAGATAGCAAGAAGTTGTTCAACCTCTCATACCACTGTCTTGGGGCTTGCTTCAAACCATATAGAGCTTTCTCTAGTTTGAAGACATAGTCCGGATGTTTATGATCTTCAAATTCAGGAGGTTGACAAACATAAACTTCTTCATCATATACCCATTAAGGAAAGCACTTTTGACATCCATTTGGTGAAGCTTGAATCCATTCTTGCAAGCATATGCTAAGAGCAGTCTAACAGCTTCAAGTCTTGCCACTGGCGCATAGGTTTCCTCATAATCAATTCCTTCTTCCTGATTGTAACCCTTAGCAACCAGTCTAACTTTGTTTCTCACAATAACACCTTGTTCATCTAACTTGTTTTTGAACACCCACTTGGTGCCAATGACATTCATCTCACTGGTTCTTGGAACAAGTGTCCAGACCTCATTCCTTGCAAATTGGTTCAGTTCTTCGTGCATAGCAGTTATCCAATTGCTGTCTTCCAGTGCATCAGCTACAGTCTTTGGTTCAGTTTGTGAAACAAATGCCATATGTTCAAATAATTGATTAAGTGTACTCCTGGTTGAAACTCCTTTATGCACTTGTCCAATAACATTGTCTAAGGATAGATTTCTAGGAACTCTCCACTCTCTTGGAAGTCCAGAATTAACTGTACTAGTACCAGCTCCAAATTCAGTTGATTGAACTCCCTAATCATCTGATTGAACCTCTGGCAGTTTATTGGGATCCTCTAATTTATTTTCCAGACCAGTATCAGCTTGTTGAATGTTTGGAAACTCATCATCTGCACCTGTCTTAGAAATTTCCTACATATTCTGGTTAGTTTCATCAAATGCAATATGCATGGATTCCTTTACTAACATGGTTCTTTTATTAAATGCCCTATATGCATAACCATGAAGTAAATAGCCAAGGAAAATACCCTCATCAGATTTTGAATCAAATTTGCCCAAGTTATCCTTACCATTATTCAAGATAAAACATTTACAACCAAATACCTTTAGATGAGACACATTGGGCTTTGTAAATCATTTCCAAATGATCAAAATCAATTTTCAGTTCTAAAATTTCATCTTCCAGTTGTTTGACTCTACCTTCTAACCAATTATTCAAACCTTTCATTCTATTGTTAGATAAGGCCAGTCTGTTTGCTTCTTCATGGGTTTCATGAAAAGCTTGAAGCAGTGAACTATAATTTGCACTGTTAAATGAAGTGCTGGAATTTTCACTACTAACCTCAGAATTCTTTCTAGTCATGAAACACAGATTTGCTTCAATGTCTTCCTGTGAAGAACTGCTGGATGAAGATGCATTATCTTCCCATGCAATGTATGCCTTTTTTCCCTTTCCAGCTTTGTAATTCTTCTTTTCAATGGTCTTTTCTTTGTTAGCCAGATTTGGACAGTCTGCTTTCATATGTCCTTATTTGCCACAGCCAAAACAGGTTAGCTTATTTGAATTTGAATAAGGTTTTCTAGTATACATTTTAGATTGCTGATTCTTTGCCCTGCTTTTCAGCTTGATGAATTTTTGAAATTTCTTTGTCAGCAAACTGAGGTTTTCAGTATCATTATCTTCTTCTAAGCTGTCCTCATTGGTTTCAATTTCAGTAGCCTTTGATTTGAGTGTGAGGCTTCTAGTTTTTTTCTCAGCAGATTCCATCTCTTTCAACCTCGTCATTTCCAGTTCATGTTCTCTCAACTTTCCAAAGAGTGCCGCTGTGGTGAGAGTTATCAAATCTCTGCTCTCTGAAATTGCAGTAACCTTGGGCTGCCAACTTCTATCCAAGCATTTGAGGATCTTGATATTCAGCTCCTCCTTGTCAAACTGCTTTCCAAGCCCCGATCAAGTGATTCACTATGTGAGTGAATCTCTTTTGCACATCAGCAATTGACTCACCTTGATGCATTCTGAATAATTCATATTCTTGAATCAGCGCATGCTTTCTAGCCCATTTGACGTCAGTAGTGTCTTCATGAATAACCTCAAGCATATCCCACATCTCCTTTGCAGAACTACACTGTGAGACTCTAAAAAACTCATCCAGATTCAAAGCTGAAGTTATTGTGTTCTTGGCTACACAATCATACTGAACACGTTCAGTCAACTCATCAAATGGCTTTGCAACAGATATTCCATTCACAACAGAAATTGGAATGTAAGGACCATTCACGATTGCATTCCATATAACTCGGTCAATAGATTCAATAAAAATCTTCATTCTCACCTTCCAAAATTGGTAATTAACCCCAGAAAACATGGGTGGCTTGTGTATAGAGGCTCCCTCGGCAAAAGACAACTTGTTCTCGGCCATGGATCGAAAAACTTGACTAGGATTCAAGTCCTAGCTCTTATGCCAATTGTAAAATATGTATTAGCCAAGTTCAAGAGGGGGGG
>Ga0099824_1004896_pt1 | contig 19070 bp, 13 predicted proteins | sample SiratrowhiteBW_FD_76837 | JGI IMG/M metagenome (GOLD analysis project Ga0099824, IMG submission 76837) | Root nodule microbial communities of legume samples collected from California, USA - Siratro white BW | ecosystem: Host-associated > Plants > Roots > Nodule | place: USA: California... | reverse complement strand
TGTAAATTTATAAACATATTTAAAATAAAAATATAAAACAAAGCCGTATAAAAAAAAATATAAAAAGGAAAAAAAAAAAAAACCAAAAAAAAAAAAAAAAAAAGAAAAAAAAAAAAAAAAAAAAAAACATAAAGAAAGTTAATTAACAAGGTCGTGGTCATAGATGAAACTTTGTAGGCCAGGGCTGTTGAACTAGTTTCATAGTCAAAAGATGGCAACTATAAAATGACAAGCAAATAACCTATAAACAAATTGTCCCTTTCTTAAACATTAGCTTTCTAAGATGAACTTTTATTTTGTTTACTAAACCAATCCCAATTTTTTTCTTTTAACTATCTTCATGTCTATTGATGAATGAAATCATATGGAGATATCCTAATATACTCAATCTCAGATACTAAAAGCGTTCACCCTGTAAAAGTTCCTACCTCCCTGGCATCGAAATGTGATCTACAGTCTATATAACCTAAAATTCAATAATTAAAATCGAAACTACAGACTATATGTATTCTAACAAAAATATGGTTACCCTCCTTGTGAGTCCAATCTCTCAAAAAAAAAAAAAGTTCTACTACTCAAAAACCAATAACTTCCACAGACCAGAGATTTGTACATGTATCAGGTCTTCCATCAATATGCAGTTTAAGAATGTAATAGAACCTCTAAAAGCTAACTTCTATCAGGATCACCAATTTGTAACTCTTTTTTTCACTCTCAGGATCAACAGTTAGTTGTTGCAGCCATGGAATAGTACTCGACCATCATCAGAATTCAGAACCAAACCAGTAAAAAAAAAACAAACTAGAATAGGTCCACCAAAATAACACACAACGCTTCCAAGAATATCCTGGCTGTTTTTCCATGAAACCAAAACAAGCACATCAAACTTAACATACTAAAAACTAATTAATGGCAAAACCAAGACAAACAATAACACATATAAGAACAAAAAAAATCTGATAAACTTATTTTGAAAGATTCACAATTTCACATATTCCAATACACCCACTTGAGGAGTAATCCGAAGAGAACATCAACCACAAACCTTAAACAGAACAAACTGTTACATCCATTACACAATCAAAAATCCTAACATCAATCAACAAATTCACAATATTTAAACCAAACCTACCACAGATCTACAAACCATAATCTTCCCAACCCTCACTCTCTCCCTGTTTCACCCACAGATAAAAGAAAGGAACATCCAAAACATATCTTTATAATGTATTCAAAATTTTTAGAATTAAGATAAAGATCCATCTTGATTTAATCATGAGTGCAGTCTCACCACTCCATCAAGATCCTTCTCTTTCTTGATATTTCATTTTTAATCATATCAACCATTGTAACGTCCAGAATTTCGAAGATTATTGCTAACATCTAACTAGAAACATTTTATCTATTTTTCTAAACTAAATTTCAACAAAAACTGCACGCAAAAAAAAAACATAATAAACCCACTTCCCTCAGGTCATCTTAAAGACGAACTGCTTTTATACCATAATTGTAACATCCCAATTTAACACTACACTATTTTATTCTAACAAGTGATTTAAACAGGTATACATATGTACATACATACATTACTATCTATCCAATAAGAATTTACATTAGAATACTGGTACAATACCAGTTTCCAGTCAACTGCCAAATGCACCCCATTTGAGGTGGTTTATGGGAAAACTCCTGCTTCATTGACACGATTTATTCCTGGAAAAATAACGATGGAGGTTGTGGCACAAGATTTATTGAACCGGGATGAGGCATTGAAACAACTTAAGTATCATTTAGCTAGAGCAAGAGCAGATGAAGAAGTTTGCAGATAAAACTAGAAAGCCTTCAAATATTCAAGTTGGGGACATGGTTTATTTGAAGATTTGTCCTCATCGGCAGCATTCAATGCCGACAAAATTGCATCCCAAACTATCTTCGAGATATTATGGACCCTTTTTGGTGGAGGCTAAGGTTGGAGTAGTGGCATTCAAACTACAACTACCTGAATCAACACTCATGCATCCCAATTGAAAAGGGCAGAGGGAGCACAACCAGTTGAGACTGAAGTACCACTAGAGTTACAAGTACAAGGACCAAGTTGTTTGCCACAATAAATTTTGGATAGAAGGGTGATTGAGAAGCAAGGCGAAAAGATTTCGCAAATTCTGGTTAAAGTGGGAAAAAAGGAGGAAGACAAGGTGCAACATGGGAGGAGGTGGAAACTATGAAAAATCAGTTTCCAGATGTCAACCTTGAGGACAAGGTTGTTTCGGGTGAAGGAAGAATTGTTAGACCTATAGGGAATAATAATGAGCTGGTTTTGAAAGTATATTATAGGAAGAGAAAGTGAAGCCAATCGGTGGAAGAGGTGGAGTTGGTGGAAGAGGTGGACTGATCTATATAAGGACCAAACTAACGTGTTAGATGAGGGAACCTTTTTGAGAGTTAATAATTGTGTGACAGGACTTTTCCTCCTGTGTAAAAGGCTATTTTGTCCTTTGTATAATCTGGAGAATATTAATAAAATCCAGCTCAGTCTTTTCAATAGTTTTCGGGTGTGTTTTTTGCTAAATTCATTGTTAGACTTCTAGTAGATGAAGACTGAGATTTGTTTCCCACTTTTTGCAAGCTATAACAATTAATCAAGAATTGATTACATGATGCTTGGATTCTTGTGATATTAGAAATTAATTTATGTGTGGCTGTCACTCTATGGCTCTAGATTGAGGATTATATTGGGTTTTACTTGATATGCAATTGTATATTGGGTTTTACTTGTTATGCAATTGTATATTTGTTCAGCATTCACTGTAAAAAAGTTTCTGACTATAACTGTATGACTATAAATGGATGATTGGATTCTTGTGATTACAAATCGATTCAAGCATTGTGATAATGAAATTTTCAATCTTACAGTCTTTCGGTAAGCATACATGTTCAAACATCTATGGCATGACTTGATGCAATTTTACTACGTTAATGATGAAGTACGACTTGAAGATGATTGGGTGCCCATGGATGAACAATAAGTCCACTAGAACTTGTGGAGGTTATCAGATCAAAGGAAGCACATTCTAGGGCAGTTGTACTTGAGAGTGTAAGTATAATAATCGTTTTAGTACTTCATTTGTGAATATGATCCCTTGCAAACTCACTTTTATTTCTTATTTTAGATTGGGGATATTCCTGATGCTGAGATTAAGCCTCCTAACAATGTATTGTCTGTCTGTAAATTGAACCCAGTCACCAAGGTGCGTAATACCTTTCAGTGTGGTGTTATGTATATGTAGTTATCATGTTCTCTTTTCCCCCAATTTATACTCAGGTCAATATCAGTACTTGACTATTAATATTTTCTTTTAAATTTTAGGATGAGGACTTGAATACTATATTTTCTTGCTTTGGAACTCTATCATTGTAACATCAGACATTTTACCTGTCATGACATTTACTAATAGTGATATCTTTTAATATATAATGTTCTTAATATTTTAATTGTAGGGCTGAAATCATCCGTGATCGCGAAACTGGTGACAGTTTATGCTATGCTTTCCTAGGTCAGTATGTATCTCCACTTTGTCATTTGTGTAAAACTTGTGCTTCTTTAATTGTGTTCAAGTGGTTCTTTCTATCGTTTTCTTTCCAATTTCTGCTCCAGTTGCCTGGTTTTCCTATGTAATTCTTTGATTCCTTTTCTGTCTACAACCTTTTCTACACGAAAAAGATTAAGGATGTCTTTAGTGTAGCGTTTCCAAAAGGCAATAAAAGGAAGATATGCTTAACATGTGTACTACAAATAAATTTTCTGTTTGTAAATCAAAGTTTCCTTGTGTTTATTGCAGACCACAATTGTATGTATACTAATTTACAGAATCGTATAAATTAAATTCTTGCCTAATAATTAGGGATTAATGATCCTATTTTCTAGAATATATAACAGCTAATGATTAGCAAATCTGTAACAGTTAATGAGTAATTACATTCTAACACTCACCCTCAAGAAGGAGCATATATGTCATATGCACCAAGCTTGTTGCCAATGCACTCAACCTGGGCCCTCTAAGGGACTATCAGCCAACTGGTCACTAAAATTGAAAAAATCAGTTGTGATGTCCCAAGAGCACCTTTTCTCTAACAAAGTGACAATTAATCTCTGTGTTTGGTTCTTTCATGGAAGACCAGGTTTGATGCAATGTGAAGTGTAGCTTGATAGTCACAAATTAGCTTTGTTTCATATATGTTTCCAGTTTTTAGTTGTTGTAGTAGTTGCCTAAGTCAGGTAAGCTTACATGTGATTATTGCCATAGCACGATATTATAATTTTGCACTGGATCTAGTGACTATGTTTGGCTTTTTGTTTCTCCGTGAGATCAGGTTTCCTTAGATAAGAACACAATACCATGAGTGGATCTTCTATCTAAAGGTGATCCTAACCAATCCACATAAGAGTAGTAGGTGATTTTAGTATTGTCTTTTTCTTCATACAATAATCCTTGTCCCAAAGCTTTTTTCATGTATGGAAGGATGTGTCACATCATCCCAATGGCTACCACAAGGGACATTTAGAAATTGACTTAGCACACTAACTGTAAAAGTGGTATCAGGTTTGTGATAATGAGATAATTGAGTTTGCCTACTAGGCGTCAATATCTTTCTAAGTCTTTCAATGGCTTCCCGACACGGAAGAAGGTTGATGTTGGGATCCATAAAAGTATCACAAGGAAGATAGTCAAGCATACCAATTTTAGTAAGAATGTCCATTGCATATTTACGTTGATTAACGACAATGCTAGAAGAAGATTGGGCAGCTTCAATGCCTCATTCTAGTCTCATCATTACCAGTGATGACAATGTCATCAACATACACGAGTTAAATGCACTTACCAGAAGGAGAATGAGAGAAGAAGACAGAATGACCAGCCTCGCTCCTATTCATGCCAAAATGTATGAAGGCTAAACTAAAAGAACCAAACCATACCCAAGGTGATTGGTTTAAAACATAGAGGGACTAGTGAAGCTTACAAACAAGACGAGAATCATCAGAAGTAGTAAAACTAGGGGGTGGATCCATATAAACTTCCTGCAATTTAGACATTTTTAATATCGTACTGATGAAGAGGCCAATTATGAATAATAGCCGTAGCCAGAAAGAGACAAACATATGTTATTTCGGTGACAGGGGAGAAAGTATCCCCATAATCTAGACAAAAAATCTATGTATATCCTTTGTTACCCAAGTGAGCTTTTAACTAATCAACATGACTACTAGGTCCAATTTTCATTGTATAAATGTAACACAACCAATAGTTTTCTTGCTGGGAGGTGAAGGAACAAGTTTGAGGTAAAGGAACAAGTTTCTAGGTGCCACTAGAATGTAAAGTGACCATCTCCTCTACCTTTACCTGCTGCTATCCGGGATCAACCGTGGCTTGTCTTGTAGTCTTAGGAATAGACATAGAATCCAAAGAAGAAACAATGGAGAAATAGGGTAGAGACAAACGATAATTATACAGAAGGTTAAAATTATGGTAATAACTAGTATTCGTATCTCCCAATTGGAGCCAAGTAGCTGTTGATTTCTGTTGTAACACTGAGATTTCTTTCAGTGCACTCAGAAGTTGCATTCTTCTCACTCTTATCTCTTCCTCCAGGTTACAACTCTCTTCCCTTAGATCTAGGTCTACTACTTCCTTCACAATTTGCTGCTTCTTAATCGCCATAGATGCAATGTTATTTATATTCCACTATTTAATGTCTCTTTTTAACCATTTCAACTTTTCTTTCATTGTTTCCATCCTGTTAGTTCCACTAGGATGAGTTCCAACACATTTTGATCATATATGTAATCCCAGGTTCTTGTAACCAGATATCAAGAGTTTTAAATGGCTTTGGCCCCAATAAATGATCCTATTCTTAACTACCATTGGACAGTAATCTGAAACCTGTCTATTCAACACATTGTTTAGAACTTGGTCATTGTATCACCCAATCTAATCTACTACTAGACGTTCCATTTGGTCGGTACCACGTAAATCTTTCTACCAACAGCTGGTAAATCAAACAATTCATTTTGCTCTGTGAGATCATTGAACTTAATCATCTCTCCACTGTTTTGGTTGGTTAATCGGCTACCCTTCCTTTCATTGGCAAACCTAACCGCATTAAAGTCACTTATAATGCACCACACTTGACAATTTTGCTGCTCTTTTACTTGTCCTATCTCTTCCCATAATTGATACTTCTCACTAATCAGACATGGGGAAAATACGTTTATAATTGCTGTATACACTGGCTGTTTTCCTCCAACATTCAATAATTCACCTAATATCAATATATAACCCTTCCCTTTCTTAATCTTTTGTCAATTGAAGTTTTTATTATGCCATGTAGTCAAGATTCCTCCACCTTCTTTATCCACACCTACGTGAACCCATTTTACATCATTATCACACCACAAATTGTACACTTTTTCCCCGTTTACACTTAATTTTGCCGAACGCATATGATGGTTGGTTTCTCACTCTTAACTAAGTCATTCAAGTACTTCCATTTAGCTCTCCCCCCGTCCCCCACCTAATGTTCCTACTAACTATTATCATTTGATAGGATTCCCCTTCCTCCAAGTCTCTGGGTTCGTTTTCTTGTCCCTTTCCTCTAACACCCCAAACTTAGCAATAACTCTCTCATCACTTTCCTGACTCACTACCCCAATATCCTTTGCTATCTCCCATAGTTTTGTCAGCTCACTACCTTTTCCACTAAGCCAATATAATCTATTACAGTTCAGGATATTACTATTAGATAGCGTATTTGATAAATTCTATTGTACTAACCTGGATCATGATGCTTGCTTCGAGCATGTAGTTTTCTTTGTCGTACTTTTGGCAGGTCTCCTTCGCACGGCCATGCTGCGTCTCTGTTGTTCACTCGTCAATTTGTTGTTGGAATGGCCCCTCATCACCGTAGCCCCATCAATAGTGTTCCCCTTCAGTAGTGTTCTGCCTTCAAGTTCTGTAGGGTCGAGGGTTTCTGTACACAACAATTGAAACCCTTTCATCTCCCTTTCATTGTCACTCTCTGTCTTCTTCCCTTTTTCTTTGGACACTAGCAAGTACTGTTGTTCACTCACCCCCGTCATTCCTGTTGACGATTTGCTAGTCAAATCGCACGAATCTAGCTCCCTTCTCTCGCACATCTTTTCCTTATTTGTGTCATGCACATTGTCTCTCGAGTAGGTGTTATCTAATACCATGTCATCACCTGTGGTGTGGGCATACTGAGTTTGGGCCAAGCTTTCGGTTGCGGTTGGGTCGAGATTGCTCAAATCTTGTAGCCGTTGTGGTATTGTTTCTTTTGTGCAAGTAACTACATGATTCACTGGCCAGGTTTCTGACAAGATGAGTTGTGAATCTTCAGCATAACAGAAGTTAGGGAAATAAAATCAAGCCTGGGAATAGAAATGGAAAATGCTATGGTTTTTTTCTTTTACGCATTAAGGAATTCATTAGAAACAAAAGAAAAGCAAATGGCACCAGCTTATAAAATAATCTTTTCATCCAAACTTCGATAGAAAACTCCTTAATAATTGACATTGTTTGACATAAACAGAGCAACTTTTAGGTCAATTTCAAAAACATAAATAATACCATTTCTCTGTGCTTCTCTGTTTTGAAATCGGTAGAAATCTAGATCAACTTCTTTACGGTTATTTTTGGTCATTTTATTCTCCATAGTTGCTTGAGCAACCGAACCTGCAATTGCAGTTTCAGAATCAGTAGTTTTCTTTCTACCTTTATGGTGTACAACAACCGTCGGCCGCAAGGACTTTGTTTTCTTTTCTTTCCTGCAATGATAAATAAATAATTACATCTAAAACAAAAATAAAGACAAAAAAATGTGGGATCATTCATGCCTTAAGAAAATAAAAGCTTAAACATTTAAGGAATTAAAAAAGATGCTTTGGTGAAAAAATTACAGCTAGTCACAGGCACACATAACTCATTTCAGTCAGATACTACAAATGCAATTCAAATCCAACAGACTGCCCCTCCCGAAATGGCACCATTGTGTTTTATCACAAACCAAAACCTCAAAATTCCAATTAGATTTAAGTCCTTTTTGAATGATTTTGCTTAAGTTTTGTTTGGTTTCTCTCCACCTCTAACAATAGGAGCTATCTTGCATCTGAGACACTCTAATTATTGAGACTTCTATTGTCTTCTTCTGCAGTTAACGCACTTTTAAGAAATATTCTACCATTTTTTTCCTCAATAGATGCTATCCTAGCTGTCTACATAATATATTCATTATTGATTCTACCTTGTCTTTTATGTCCACTCATTCACTGTATTAAAATAAAGAGAGATAGGTATAAGGTTAATTTCCTTGTGTAAAAATACACACAAAGGGTTGTTTATTTATAGAGAATAAAAGTAACAAATAGTAATAAAATAACAAAGAACATGGGCTAAGTCCTTTATATTCAACACACTGCAACCACAACATCCTCATGTGGGCAACAACACTAACACGGTTTTCTCTTGTATCCCAGATCTTGTGGAATCAAACGATCACCAATTCTGACCTCTAAAGTAGAACTACTGTTATATTCTACATCCTTCATTTAGTTCATACTTAATTACAAATGCGTTTCCAAAGATTTTCTCCACTACTCTAGTTACCATTAATTGATCTCCACTTGCATAATAATATTAAATTAAATTGTTTTAAAAAGCATACCGTTAGGATAGAAGGAGAAGTTTATTAAGATAATGATACCAATGGATAGTTAGTTGGTTAGAGGGGTTTACTGGATATAATTTATAAATAAGAGAAGAATGATAGGAGGGACTCATTGATTTACAATAACAACAAATCTGAATCTCTAGGTATCTCTCCGATCCTTCTTCCCTATTTATATATTATATCTAATTAACTCCTCGAACCAAACAACTAACCTGCTGATATTCTGATAGATAATGCTATCTCAATAATATTGCATTCCAGTAAAAAACCAATGACAAAAGCCACTCAGGCAAAACCAGAGCAAATGCTCATCAGAGAAGATCTTTCTCTGTCCTCCAAAATTACCATATTCCCTAACTACCTCTTATTCTCACTCCTCCACTCCTAATACCCGTCCCTCCACTCACTTGCCAGCTCAGTCCCTCTGACTAACTCTCCCCTGGTTGTCCACCTTTACCCCTACGAGTGTACACTCTCCATATCTTGGGCCTTTCCTGCATTGGACTCTCAATGGGCTCTATTGAAGGTGTTCTATCATATTCTAACTATCTTAGTAAACTTCTCTTTCTCCTTATATCCTAACAAATACATGGTGACACTAACTTTGGGATGTGTTCAGTAAGCATATCCTAAAACAAGATAAAACGTAAAACAAGATAAAAGGATAAGGGCTCAGAGTAGACCCATGGTGTGAACCTATATTTATAACCCCCAGCATAAATAAGTTTGATTACTTGCTCGTAAGCAAACTCTTTTCTACCACTCATGAACCACAAGCAACCACAGAAGAAGGAAACACCACAACCTTCACCACACACTCCCAGTAACACCACGAACTACCATCTCCAACATCACCCACCCCCTACATTAATTTTCTCAAGGCTATTTTTGGAATTTACAAAAATATTGAGGTGCAGGGAAGAATCGCCCATGTAGGCTCATCTTTCTCGAAAGCCTCGGTGATGATTTCATCTTCATTACCCAATTTACTTAATGATTTAATGTTTCTAAGTTTCCTAAGGACTTGGCCGAGGTATATCCAGTAGTTCAAAAATCAACTCGTCACAACCAAATCACTGAGATGTTATTAACAGGAGTCAGATAACTCACCTTAACAGGGGTCGGTGCCACTGGTGCCGAATCTGAATTGCTGAATAATTTCCCAAGGAAGATAAAGGTCAGCTAAATATTACCGTTAAGATGAGATTTATTAATACTTACCACTAACCTCTCACACTGGCCGCATCCCCGCATTTATGATTACAAAACAGAAAATGAGCATTCTTGAAATTTTGAACTCCATTGCAATTATTAAAACAATTGGTCATAACGATTTCTGCACCCGCCGTACTCTTCCTTAATACCCTTTTGTTATAGAATCTGAATAAAAAGAAAACAAAACAAGGAATTGCGAGCCAGAGACTTATATATACCTGTAAACTAATACACAATTCGGCAGCTGGAGAAAAATTAAGAACCAGCATTATACGAAGCATTCTGATTGTTTTGGGGTGTGGAACAAGAAACAGGGTTTAGGGTAAAACTCTTAGGTTTTTCACTACAAACTGCTGATATTATTTAATTTAATCAAACGTTTTATAAGTTTAATTATTTTGTTCAACACGATTCAATGTTGGATTTAATTTATTGTGATGATTATATTTTTAATTATTTTTTTTATTTTTAAATCGCTTAAGAAATAATCTTAATTAGATTCATGAAGAATAAAAATGTAGAAGTGAGAAGAGAAGGTAAAAAATGAAAAAGAAAAATAGAATTAGTGTTATTTATTATTAGTTACTCTCTAACAGAACAAATATACAAACAGTTTAAAAACATTTTTTAGTAACTTTTAAAATCTACCCAATGGCTGACCATAGAAAACGGGAAAGAAAATTTATATTTTACAAAATTACCTTTATATAATAAAAACACAATATATCTAATAATTTCACTATATAAAACTTTATAAATCTTTATATGACCTCAAGGAGTCTCTTAAGACTTGGTTTGGAAAATTCAGTAGTGTTGTTCAACAATTTGATATGACTCCCAGTGAGCCAAATCATTCAGCCGTCACTCAAGTGTGTAATATATGTTGATGACATTGTCTTACAAGTAGTTATATGTTACTCAGATCTTGATTTGGCAGGATATCTGTCTAATAAAAGATCTACTTTCAAATATTGTGTTTTTATTGGTGATAATTTAATCTCTTAGAAGAGCCATAAACAATATGTTGTGGCAAGATCTAAAGCTGTGGCCTCAGCCACGTGGAAACTTATTTGGCTTAAACATTTACTTAAAAATTGTAATTTTGAGAAGTCACTCAAATGACACTAATATGTGATAATCAGGTTTTTCTTGTTTAGATGAGATGTCAGAAAGCTTAGGGGACTGTAACCTGTCATGGTGGTGGAGGGACCTTTTTGTACAGTGTGTGTGGTCACAACGACCAACAAAATTGGTTTGACAGTAGAGTTAGATGGGAATTAGGTGATGGTAATGGGGTCAGGTTCTGGGAAGATAGGTGGGCAAGGAGTGAATCATTAAAACAATTGTTTCCTAGGATGTTCCTAATTTCTAATTGTAAGGAGTGTCTAGTGGGGGAGGTAGGGGAGTGGAATAAAAGATTGTGGCAGTGGAGGTTAAGCTGGAGAAGGGACCGACTAGCATAGGACACAGAAAAGGAAGTGGAGTTACTAACTTTAATTAATCAGGTGCTATGAAAAAGAACTAATGTTGATCCCGGGTTTGGGTAGGGGATGAATCAGGGAAGTATACTGAAGGTTTGGTTATCTAGCACTACAAAACTCTGATACTGAATAAAATCAAAACTGTTTTAGCCAACTCTGGAACTTGAAAGCCCAACCATCAGCAAAATTTCTCTCTTGGAGAGTTATGTTAGATAGAGTGGCCACCTTGAAGAACCTGGTAGGATTTATAAAAATCAAAATCTGATCTAAAAAGGAATGTGGGTTTTGGGTGACAATGATATCTCTCATATGGAACCATAGGGATAAAATAATCTTCAAAGACGGGAGAGTAGATGAGGATGAGATCTTATGTTTGGCACAAATTAAAAGCTGGGTGTGGATGAAATACAGAATCCCTAAAGTATATATTTTCATATTCGGATTAGTATTATAGTTCTCAGCTCTGCCTGAAAACTATCACAAATTAGGGTGCTGTCGATTGAACTCTAGTTTTGTACCATTGAAATGGTAACCCGAGGAAGGAAAAGCTGGTTCATTTTTTTAGGGTACCAGCAGTCACACATGGACTTTTGGCTGCTTCTGCACTAGGAGTGCTAATGGATGCAGAAGGCCACTGGTATGGAGGATTGGAGACTGAACTAGAAGTATGCAGCAAAGGCAACAGGGAGGATGAATGATGTGTGGTCAAGGGAAGGAAAATGTATTCAAAATCAATGGTTGAACACAGGAAGGAAGAATACAACCGTAGTCAAACTGATTAAGATTTATTCGATGAGTGTTTGGGAAAATCTGAATCACATAATGTGAGATGGTCACCGTTATTGCAAAGTGAATGGTTCAATGCTAATGAATGCAATTATTCGAGCTTTTGTAACAGCTAAGTTAGTCGCATTGCCTATTGATATATGTAACACTGGAGGTTTGAACTGTAATTTGCGACATGTCTGTAATGTGTGTTATGCACAGTAAAAGGGGTTGATTAATAGTGAGGATGCATTAAAAGCAAGAGATCTTATTTTGTATAAGAGTCTGAACACTCCTAAAATATCGCTGATAAAAAAAAAAAAAAATCTTGTCAGTAAACTAATGTTTATGCATGAAAACACTAGCAAATCCTGGATGGTTCTTGAATGGATGTCTTGTTGCTGTGGGTTGGACTGACTTAAGGAATTATATGATTTTATGTTGAAGTCTCATGCTTTTTACTGCATATTGTATCATTCGTAACTGATATTGTGCTCAAGATTTTAAATCCATTTTGCTACCAATTTAAGATTTTATTCACAAATGACTGTCAGGAAATAATATTTCTGGATATTCATGAAATGGATCTCATGTTGCTATTCGTTGGAACTGCTTAAGGAATCATATGATTTTATGTAAATGAATGTATCGTGCTTTGTAACTCATTTTGTTTCTTAGTTCTAGTCGTTGGGAATCAAAACATGTAACTCTCTAAATCGATTTTGATTAGATTATGTGCCAGTGTTATTTCAGAGTTATTTTTCTTTTGTGCCTTTCTCAGTTAATTATATGCTGGAATTTGGTGAAGAATAGTAACTAACAAAGCAACATTATTTTTATGCTTAATGCAATTCAGATGGAATCTTACAAATGTTGCAATACATTGTATAATTTTTGTGGTTTTACCGACTGCTTCAAGTACAAAGATAAAGATGAAATGATTCATTCTTCTCCTGTTGCTTGGAAAAGATATTAAAATTTAAACTTTAGTGCAGACTAATATAAATCTTTTGGATTTAAGTTTATATGTTGTCTATATTGTTTTCATATAGAAGTGAAGAGGGACTTCAAATGTCTCAGTCTACTATGCAATTATACTTCAAAGAACATTCCTCTGGTAGATGGGAAATGCAGATACCAGATGATTCAATTTCAAGCAAATCACACCGTTGGCCTATTGGCTTTGTCACAACAGATTCTGTTCAAGGAAGGTTGTAAAATCTTATCCATTTTTTACTTTAATCGTTTACTAGTATGTGCAAAATATGTGCAAGAACATTTAAATGTCTCATTGTAGAGAATCTTACCGAGTGCAATGTCATTGCAGCAAGAGTCTTGTAGCTGAGGGCTTTTGCGAGGCTGTTTTACTATCAAACAGAGAAGGAGGGAAATATACGTACTTGTCAGGAATTTGAGATCTACAGCATATAGACTTGCTCTTGCCTCTATCCTTCTTGAATATAAGGAAAATGACATTAGGTTCTTGTAAAGTGTTTTTATGCTGGACTGAACCGTGCAGCTTACATTTCTAGAGGGTCGAATAGGAAAATTTTTCCTATCTTGAACTTTTATTTATCTTCCGTATAAGCTAGAGATTTGAAATTATCCACTCCGGTAACTACTGCACATTAGCCCTACAACTTGTTCATTAATTTTAGTAAATGTTACTAATGTTATGTAGTTGTTTTGTTGATGTGATTCTATATTGCATTTAACTTTTGAAAGGCTCATGAGTTAAGGGATCAATGAGAACGAGGACATGCTTCATGCTAAAAGTTGTTATAATTGAGAATTGACTGCTTTTTGTTAAAAAACTAATAACAGTACTGAAAAATAACCTAAAATCTACTATTAAAGCACGGAGAAGATAAAGATAAAGATTTATACTTTTCATTTTGATAAAAGGAGGAAGATACTAATATATTCTAAAAGAGATTTACAAAGTTCCCATTTAAACAAATCTAGTAATATTAATAAATTATAAGTTTATACAAAAATACAATTTGCAAGTTTTGTATATATAACTGAAACTATATTAATGTTATAACAAAGTATGAAAGTTTAAAGTATAGAAAACTTTGATTCAACTAATGATACAAAAATTATCGAAAGAGTAGTTGCACCACATTCTTACTTGATTCATTATGAATGAACCAAGCCATCCATGAACTCTTATATTCATATTTGAACTTCCACCCTCATCAACTGTCTTTGCCGCCAAATTCTTCCATTGGATGGCTTTTCCCTTTATCTCTTTTCCTATCTCAGTATCCATAATTTCCTTTATAGCTTTCTTCAAAGCTTCCTCTCTGAAAACCCCTTTGTCATCAGGTGAAACTCTTAGGCCTATTTTCCAAATATCTTCAATAAGCTTTGCATTTGTGGTTTGGTCTGTCCATTGTGGCATTGCAATCATTGGAACTCCTAAGCTCAAAGCCTTTCAATTGAGAGCACCATGTTACCACTAAACCATTCTCTGAATTTCTCTCAAAGGCTTTTGGAATCTTTCCCATTTCAGTAGCCCTAACCACCCACAAGAAGTGACAACCACTCTCTTGCAATCCAAAAGCTACTTCCTCCATTTGCTCCTCATTTAGGGTTGAAAAGCTCCCAAATGAAACGTAAACAATAGATCCTTTGGCTTCTCATCCATCCATTTCACACATTCTTCACTCTTGAAGAGACTGAAGCCATACTAATCATCATCTTTAGCTCGCTTGTCCAGAAACATAGATGGTATAGTTGGCCCAATTGTCTTCAACTTTGGCCAGATCTTCATCAACCAATCTAATATTGAAACTGTCGGGCTAACAAGTTTGTCACAAATATTAGATCTAACAATATCTGCGGTTGGACATGGAGAACCATTTTGATTCAGTTTGGGAAAAAAAGAATTATTATAATGCAACCAGTTACACTACCATCCTCCAACACTGCTCCAGATGGTAACTTAGCGACATTACCAACCTGTTTCCATAACTGAGAAACATGAAAAACATTATGAATTTGAGACTGAACTGATAATTCTAACTTGTATGTATCATTGTCAGCTTTTGGAAAATATTCACCTGCAAGTCAAGCAGAGGAATCCTTAAAAAAACATATTCCTGGAGTAAATCAGACAACCCCAAATTTCTGAACTTGAAAATTCAAACTTCTAAAACAGACATTTTCATTGGTCTGAAAACTGGTCAGATGATGGAAGGTGTATAAAAAATAACTATTTGAAAATATGGATTACACCCTGTTTGTGTTTGGAAGCCCTGAAAAAATAAAGGTTGTTTATTTTTTAAATTTCAGGAATTGTTAAGTATTTAAAAAGTGGATAAATGATGATTTAAATATTATCATTGAAAATTCTGATCAAGGAAAATGTTCACTTAAAGTGAAATTTTTGTCCTCCCTAAAAAAAGAAGACAAAGAAGAGAGACATGTCGATGTTATAGATAGCACAAGGTCCCATTAACAGCGACAATATCTCGATATATGGAAATATAGTAATTATGCACACCTACATATATATAAAAGAGTACTTACGAAAATAACAATAATGATAAAATTATAAGGAGCATGATGTTTGAATTACTGCTGTACACATTGGTAGTGAAGGTACATGGTAAGAAACTGTTGCCATCACAAATCTCTTAAGTGCCAACATCTTTGGCCATGTAGGTGCAGCTGTATGATTCATTCTTATTTTCTGTGATGTCCAAAGTTGAAAAGCCAGAACTATTAGGTGAAGCAATCTCCCATTTCAACCTTGATTTTTGCGAGAGGACAGGGTTTCAATACGAATCCACAAGCTGGGCAATTATTACTTTTTTTGGACAGCTTTCGCACCTTTGCAGAAAACCTCACAACACTTGACAAGGAAACATTTACTTCACCTGCAGCAAGCCAAGGGTACAGCATGAGAAATGATTGGGAGGAAAACAATAAATATATGCGAAATGTACACCTTGATCGTTGACATCATTTTGAAAGTGCATAACCTACACACAAATAAAATAGGAAAATGATACTTTGACAAAGATAAATTTATTTTATCTGAGGTGGATTGTGTTTGTATTATTACAAGGGGCAAATATGTTATTGGCAAACCAAAATGTGAAACGCCAACAAAAAGAGAGAAAACGTTTTTTTTCTTTCATTTGGTGGCTTCATTGAAGGTCGTCTTTTATCATCCAAGATAAGGAGTAGTGTGTTTTTTTTCTCCAGATTGCAACTGAAAGGTATGAAACATGCTTTGTGTTTGCTATCTGAAGCACTTGAGTCAATGTAAAAATTGTTTCTTAATGTGTTTTTGCTGTCGGTTTTCGTATATGATATATGTATATGTTTAAAAATCGTTTCTTGTGTCTTTTGGTTTGCTGGTTTTTGTATCTCATACATGTTTGCAAAAAAATCGTTTCTTGATGTGTTTTTGCTGCTAGTTTTCGTATTTGATACATGTATATGTTTAAAAATTGTTTTTTGATGTCTTTTGGTTTGTTAGTTTTTGTATTTCATACATGTATGCGAAAAAATTGTTTCTTGATCTGTTTTTGCTGCTGGTTTCTGTATATGGTACATGCACATATATGTGTTCAAAAATCAATTTTTGATGTCTTTTGGTTTGTTGGTTTTTATATCTCATACATGTATGTGAAAAAATCTTTTCTTTCTTGATGTGTTATGGGTGATGTGTTATGGATTGTTGGTTTCCATATGTCATTGTCTCCTTTCTTACAAAAAAAATCACTTCTTGGGTTTAAAGTTGGTTCATGAATGACAAATTGTTGGAAACTCATTATAAAGTTGGATTTTGCCTTTTGCTCTAGCTATACAAAAACATTCAATCAAGTTGTGATAGAATGCACATCTTCCACGTAAGTGAATTACATTGTCACGAGTGAATCTCACATTATTCTTCAAATAAATTATCGATGATATTATTATCATACATATTATTAATCAATCTTAGGGTGTATAGATGATGTTATTCTTCTTGTAACGATATTTCTTTATTCCATCGTTAATAATATATATATAATATGAAACTCCAATAGTTATGTCACATAAATAAAGTTTTCTAAAGCCCTTCAAAAAACTTGTTCTAAAACATATTAATATTTTGCTCCACCAGAAAAATTAAACCAAAATGATGAAATAGGGGCTATAAAATAACTATTGAACCATTCGATAGTTATAGATATTGTTTGATTTATGTAATGAAATCACCTAGTAAGAAGAAAATATTTTGTTGGTTGTTGATATTTTGGTTTCATAAATATGAGACAAATAATTAGTGAAAAAAATGGTATAATTTTTTATTGAACATGTTGCCAAGTGTCCCCATCAAAGTGCAGTTCCATGAGGCAGATATGAATTAACAAGTTATAGATACATTCTGCATCGTTGGAACGAACAAAAATTTCCAAACAACAAGAGAATTGTTTTAGTGAATTTAAACAAAAACAAATAGGTAAATCATACCCCAAATAATGAATTGACTGCAGAGCAGATTAATTACTTCTATTGGAAATTAATTCAAATTTACAAGAGTAGAGAATTAGTCAAATAAATTGTTAATTTTCGTTAACTAAGTTAGTGGAGTGTGATATTTTTATTTTTATTTTTAAATTAATTCCTTTTGTAAGCCTATTAATATACGCATTTATTTATTTCAAATTAATAAGAAAAAAGTCTCCTGCCATTCCTAAATATTTTCTACGTTATTCTCCTTTCAACAAATTGGTATCATAGCCATTAATCCTTTGGACAATATGACATCATTACCTACAATTTCTTCTCCTCAACCTCTTCTACCTATTTTTACTGGTGACAAGTATGATTGGTGGAGCATCAAGGTGAAGACACTGCTCAAATCACAAGGGTTGTGGGATTTGGTGGAGAATGGGTTTGAAGAAATAAAAGAACCCAATGAAGCAGAGGAGGAGAGACTAAAAGAAACTAGGAAGAAAGATGCTAAAACATTGTTTATCATCCAACAAACAGTGCATGAGACTCTTTTCTCACGTATGGTAGCAGCAAATACATCAAAGGAAGCATGGTCAATCTTAAAAAAGGAGTTTTTGGGAGATTCAAAGGTCATGACAGTGAAATTGCAATCACTGGGACGTGACTTTGAAACCTTGATGATGAAGAATGATGAATCAATTGCTGATTTTTTGTCAAGAACAATGGCAGTAGTCAGTCAAATGTGCTCCTAAGGTGAGCAGATTTCAGATGAAACAGTTGTGGCTAAAGTTCTGAGAAGCTTAACTCCAAAGTTTGATCATGTAGTGGCAGCCATAGAAGAAGCAAGCGATTTATGGCTTGTATTGAAGCTGATCAGAAACCAAGCGATTTATGGTTTCTAGATAGTGGTTGTTCGAATCACATGTCCGGCACAAAATCTTTGTTCAAGGAACTTGATGAGACACAAAAGATAAAGGTACAACTTGGCAACAGAAAGGAGATTCAAGTTGAAGGCAAAGGCACTGTGGGAGTTCACACTAGCCATGGCAAAGAAAAAATGTTGGACAACGTTCACTTTGTTCTTGATTTAGGATACAACTTATTGAGTGTTGGACAACTAATGGCCAGTGGATATTTTATTCTGTTTGATGAAGATGCATGTGTTATCATAAACAAGAAATCGGGTAAACAAGTTCATGTTATCATGACTCCAAATAAGATGTTCCCTTTAGATGTTTCCAACATGGACAATTTTGCTCTCACTACAAGTGCAAAGGATTACTTAAAGTTATGGCATTTGAGGTATGGACATCTTAATATCAAAGGCTTGCAATTGCTAAGTGATAAAGGTATGGTTTTTGGATTACCAAAAATTGGTTCTCTTGATTTATGTGAAGGATGTGTTTA
>Ga0099824_1004893_pt1 | contig 19089 bp, 10 predicted proteins | sample SiratrowhiteBW_FD_76837 | JGI IMG/M metagenome (GOLD analysis project Ga0099824, IMG submission 76837) | Root nodule microbial communities of legume samples collected from California, USA - Siratro white BW | ecosystem: Host-associated > Plants > Roots > Nodule | place: USA: California... | reverse complement strand
GTGCAATATTGATTTTTCTATACAAAAAAATAATTTAAAAAAAAAAAAAAAAAAAAAAATATATATATATATATATATATATATATATATATATATATATATTTATATATTGAAAGGAAGACATTACAAGAATTTTCTCAACGAATGAACATTTGTTTAATATTTGAAGGTAATTTGTAAAAGCAAGATTCAATGAAATAGACAAAAGTAGAATCCCAAGTTGTTTTAAAGAGGAAATTTATGCGTAATCAATCTACCATCAATCTTAAAGCTATGAAAGGTAATTTTAAAGGAAAAGAAAACATGAATGAAACCAATTCAAAGTCAAAGAGTTGTTCCAAATGTTAAAGAGTACATTTAGGGGGAGTGTATATTAGGTAGCACTACTTGCTATTGTTTTCAACAACCAAGTCAGTATATGAGGGATTGTTATACTCTACCAAAGAGGGAGACATCTGCACCAAATTCTGTAACCAGAGAAAGGGTTTTCACTCTAAATGGAGAATAAATAAAAGGATATTGATTCAAGTTAAGGTTGTTCTAAATGACAACTTCGTTGATATCCAATATGCTTATGAAGTAACTCATTCCTTCATTCCCCTTAACTGTATCAAAAAGATTAAAATTAGTTGTTAATTATTTATCTATTCCTTTAGTAGTTTCTATCCCTGCTGAAAAGGAAGTAGTAACTAGCCAATTTTGTGTAGGATGTTCTTTAACTATACAAAATCATCCTTTTTCAATAAATCTCATTTGTCTACTTTTATGTAATTTAGATCTCATTTTAGGTATGGATTGGCTAACATCTAATAAAGTTACAATAAACTGTTGTGAGAAAGTGAAAGAATTTCCTACAAAATCTCTTCCATCTCCACAATCCCATCCCTTAATTCTGTAAGCTTACTTCTTAACAGTGAAAGACTAAATTAAACTTTGTAAGCTTTAAAAGATAGACTAAATATTCTTAATCTTTGTAAGCTTTTAAAAGAAACTCATATATTCCTCTCTCAAGCAAGATTCCTTGGAGAGAATGAGAAGAAGATTTCTAAGAGAAATAAGAAAACATTTAAGAAGTTTAATTCTCATTCAAACAAAGGATAAGTGTAGAAGCGGGTAAGGAGTCTTACTTATATATGCATAAGACCGTTTTCATATTCTAATGAGTGTGGAACTTAAAAAAACAAGCTAAAATGCAGATGCAAATTAAGAAAATTCAAAACCCCTTCATGTCAAACAAGGTCCTTACAAAATATGATGTGGGACTTGAAATTGATAAGCTTTAATTTGTAGTTTAATTTCATGTACTTTTATGTTGATTTTGTTATTAATTCGGTTTGAATTTGATTTGAACTTATATTTATTTTCCTTTTATGATTCATTTTATTATTTAATAAGTTTTATAGTGTAAGAGTGAGTTTTGTTGAGAATTAGGTCAAATCTGAAGAGAGAGGTAAATGAGAGGCTGAATTAGAGGGAAGATGTAGAGAAAAGGCATAAGTGACTTCTGGCTTAAGCAAAGGATACAGTCTAGGCTAAAACTCACTTAAAGAATATCATAGTGTAGCTCTAATTTGAAGACGTTAGCGTTGCTGGGGAGAATCTAAATTGAATGTTACGAGATAACAGTTGCATGTTGACCTAATGTAAGGAAAGAAAGCTATAAAAAGCCAAAACTAGGTCAAAAGGATCATCACTCATTGATGGCTGCCGCTTGGAGGAGATCATATTTTCTTTTCTTTTCTCTTGTATTTTCCATGGCTACCACGAGTAGCTAAGTCTCTTATTCTTGGGATTGAATTTCTCAACTTTGAATGCACTCTTGACATTATGTGATATCATTAATTCCAATTGCCATTATTTTACGTTTTATTCATACATTGATTTATCTTAGAATTCTTATTGTGACTAGAAAACACTTTTTTGGATTTGGAACCAAACGTTTAATACATTGCATGGATAAGTTCAAGGATGAATTATAATGCAATGACTATTTATAACAACTATGCTTAATGCTGATTAATCTATTCTAGTAACTGGAGACAGAGCTAGGTATTTTAATTTATGAATTTTAAATCTAGAGGAATCAAATTAAATGATTTTTATTTGAATAGATTGGTAATTGGAAAAGATGATGTTAACTATATGATCAAGAGTGTATGAAAATGAGATTAATACAATTTAATCCCAAGATCTTTATTAATATAAATTTCACAAATTCAATTGTTAATTACTCTATTTTGACATTCTCATATTTCATTCAAAATTGATACACTCTCATTCCATATTTTGGTTCATAATACTTGGATACAAATTCAATTCTTAATCATAAATTCTGTTTCCTGTGGATACGATACTCTTACTTATTTTTTATATTACTTGAGTACTCAGTACACTTGCTGAACAAAATGAGTAACAAGTTTTTGACGTCGTTGTCGGGCAGCAGTGAAAAATTGGAAATTGAATTCTGTATTGACCGTATTGTGAAGTATTAATCTTCTGTGATCGTTGAACTTTTGTTAATGCAGTGATTTATGCATTTGAGAAATCAGGTGAATCAAGAGCAACTACTTTTTGATTTAGACATCAACAAGACGTTGAGACAAATTAGACAAAGGAAGAAACGTGAGCAGAAGATTCGGGCAGCTGAAAAGAATAGTGGTGCAATTATGGCAGAGGAAAATCATGAGCGTGAAAACCATCAACCAAGGAGAATACTGGGCGATTACGCTTTGCAGCAGGGGCATATATATTTTTCAAGCATTGCTATTTCTAACACAGCCCGAGCAATAGAGATGAAGCCTGTATATTTGACCCTCATCAGTAGTCACCAATTCCATGGGATTGGATCTTGAGGACTCCTATACTTATTTATCTACATTCTATGAGTTTACTGTTACAATGGGATTTGAAGAATGAGACAAAGAATCAGTGTATTTGAGATTGTTCCCGTTTTCATTACTAGGAAAAGCAAAGGAGTGGTTGAAATCACACCCTAATCAAAGTCTTATACGATGGAGTGATGTAGAGGAAAAATTTCTTCAAAGCTTTTTCCCACTATCTCGTCACATCAAAGCTAAGTCAGAGATTTCCAACTTTCGTCAAGGAGCGGACAAAGCTTTTTGTGCAACATGGGAGAGATTTAAAGTTATACTGAGAAGATGTCCTAACCACGGGTTTGAAGAAATTCCACAATTAAACATTTTTCGTAATGGATTGAGACCAAATACCAAAATGATTTTAGATGTAGCAGCTAGAGGCACGATGATGACAATGAATGTGAAACAGGCAACTCGAATTATTGATGCCTTGGCTTCCACGGATTATCAAGCACAATATGATAGACAAAGTGTGCAGAAGAAAGGTGTATTTGAATTAAATACCACAACTCTATTAGCACAAAAAAAAATATTGACATAGTAGATGGAAACATTGACACAACAGATGGCCAAGTTACCACAACAGTTACAGGTTGTCCAATCAGCACAGCCAGATACACTTAAATGGTAATTGTTCTTATCAGAGTACAGTGGGAGAGGAAGTGCGGTATATGGGAAATCCAGGCAGGCAGGCTGGTCAGCAAGTGAATTATCCAAATAATGCACCTCAAGGCTGGAGGAATACTGAAAATTAAAACTGGGAATGGAAGCAGGAAGCTGGTAATGCAGGTAGACAACCAATGTATCAGCAACAACAGTAGCAGTATCCCACACTATAAGACAAAACGAGCAAGCTGGAAGAGACTCTTGAAAAGTTTATGCAAGCATCTTTGTCAAACCAGAAAAATCATGAAGCATCTCTCAGAAATCTTGAAACTCAAATGGGAAATTGGCTAAGCAACTAGCAAATCAACAAGGAGGACAATTTTCTAGAGACACTCAAACTAACCCGAAGGAACAATGCAAAGCTATCACTATCAGAAGTGGGAAGAAAGTAGGTTCTGATGTAAATGAAGAAGCTGCAAAAGGTAGGGATGAAAAGAGGAGAAAGAAGATAGCTAAGGTAGAATAGAATCTGGCTGATATCAGTGAAGACCAATTGTTGGAAGGAATTAAACAAGCAGCTGTTATAGTGAATGAGCATCTAGGTACTGAAACCAAAGCCGAAGAAGAGAAGTTGGAAGATGATGTTGGGAAGAAAATTTCTGATGAAGGACATAATTGGAGAAAGATTAAAGTAAGCATACCTACTAAACATGTTCCTTATCCACATGCACCCTCCAGAAGAGAAGCTGAGCGTCAATTCATCATATTTATTGAAATTCTGAAGAATCTACAGATTAATATTCCCTTTACTGAGGCCTTACAACAAATGTCTTCTTATGCTCATTTTATGAAGGAACTCCTAACAAAGAAGAGGAAATTTCCAAAGGAAGAAATTGTGGAATTGGAGGCAGGTTGTAGTGGAATTATTCAAAAAGCAATTCCACAGAAATCATGTGATCCTGGAAGCTTTATATTACCAATCACAGTGGGAAATTTGTACGTTGGCAAAGCATTGTTGGATTTAGGTGCAAGCATTAATTCGATCCCACTGTCTATGCTGAAGAGAATAGAGAGGTGGAGGTCAGACCCACTCGAATGACATTGCAATTGACATATCACTCTATCAAACATCCTTACGATATTATTGAAGATTTGCTGGTAAAGGTGAATAAATTCCTTTTCCCAATAGATTTTGTAGTAATGGATATTGAGGAAGATGTGGATGTGCCTCTGATTTTGGGGAGGTCGTTCATGAAAAGAACAAAAGTAGTTATTGATGTTGATAAGGGAAAGTTGAAGGTATGTGTGGAGAATGAAGAGGTGAGTTTTAATGTATTCGAAGCCATGAAGCATCCTAATGACAAGAAGGATTGCTTTAAAATTGATGTTATTGATGAGGTGTGTTGTAAAGTGAAGATAGAGATGGGAAGCTCTAATGCATTGCTGTAATTTATCATTATACCAACAGAGGAGCTAATTGATATGGATGATAAAGAGGTGTTAGCCCTAGCTGATGAATTAGATCAAGCTAAAGAAACTGTTCAGAATGTAATAAACAAAGAAGAATTGGGGACTGGAAAAGATGTGTGGGATGAAAAACCAGAATTGAAGGTGTTGCCTCCTCATTTAAAATACAGTTTTCTTGAAGGAGATGAGAAGAAGCCAGTAATTTTAAGCAGTTCTTTATCTGCAAAAGAGGAAAGTAGGGTGATTAGTGTGCTGAAAATGAATCAAGGAGCAATTGGATGACAATTTTCTGATTTGAAAGGAATTAGTCTAGTCTGTTGTATGCATCACATTCATATGGAAGCAAAACTCAAACCTATTGCACAACCACAAAGAAGAATAAATCCGACAATGAAAGAAGTTGTAAAGAAAGATGTACAAAAATTGTTAGAAGCCGGGATGATATATCCTATTTCAGACAATGTTTGGGTGATTCATGTGCAGATGGTTCCAAAGAAGAATGAAGTGACTGTCATTCATAATGATAAGAATAAATTGATTCCTACAAGAACGGTCACAGTGTGGATAATGTGTATTGATTATAGAAAGCTAAATCAAGCAATAAGGAAGGACCATTTTCCATTGCCCTTTATGGATCAAATGTTGGAGAGATTAGCAGTAAAGGCATACTACTATTTTTTGGATGGCTATTCTGGTTATAACCAAATTATAGTAGATCCACAAGATCAAGAAAAAATAGCTTTTACATGTCCATTTGGTATTTTTGCATACAGAAAAATGCCATTTGGACAATGTAATGTGCCAGCTACCTTTCAAAGATGTATGTTAGCAATCTTCTCAAACTTAGTGGAAAAAAGTATAGAGGTATTCATGGATGACTTCTCGGTTTTTGGATCATCTTTTGATTCATGTTTGGGGAATTTGGATATAGTATTGAGCATATGTGTGGAGACTAATCTAGTGTTCAATTGGGAAAAATGTCATTTTATGGTCATTGAAGGGATTGTATTAGGCCACAAAATCTTTGAGCGTGGCATTGAAGTTGATAAAGCTAAAGTGGAAGTCATAGAAAAGCTGCCACCTCCCACAAATGTCAAAAGAATAAGAAGTTTTCTTGGTCATGCTAGATTTTATAGAATCATGATTAAAATCAGAAGAAAAATTCAAAGTGTTGCAATTCCTCTTTAAGGATTTTTTTTCAACCATGTTTGTAGGGAGGGTTATATATGACTCTTCTTCTTCTTCTTCTTCTTCAGATTTTTCTAACATTTCTTCTTTCTCTTCTTCTCTTTGTTTCTCTTCTTTTCTCTCTTCTCCTCTCTTTTTAGGATTTCTTTCTCTTTTTTTTTCTCTCTTTTCATTCTCCTATCTTTCTAGCCTTTTTTTTTTCAATAAGTAATTATACTTTTCCTCTAAATCTTTCTCTATCATAAGTTATTTTTCTCCATTTGTAAATTTTGTTTCTTTTTCTACAAGATCTTTCATTTCTTCTTTATATTTTTCACGTTTCTTTATTTTCCATCACTCTTTCTTTTTTTCGTTATCTTTATTTTCTATATCTCTATCTCATTGCTCTTTAAAGCTAGATGTTAAATTGGAGTTGTATATCTCCCTCTAAAGTTCATGATTAGGTTGTGAAGAGGTATAGTATTGAACATATTGTTGCTCTAGCTTTTAGATCATTATAGGATAATAGCTCAACTCTATCCCTGATCAACCACAATCAAGAATTTAGTATAAATCAATTTAATCAGAAAATAATAGTAAGTGCAGTATAATAAAATCAGTTAGGTGATTTTAAAAAACAGTTGATTGATTAATTGTGTAGAGGAAAAAATTATGTAAAAACTGAAACACGATTAAAGGTCAAGGAAAATAGAGGAAGAAGACAAGATTTTATTTTAGTTCACTCTTTCTCAAGAGGTACATCCAGTTTTCCTTGTCAACAAGCAAATAATTCCACTAAACACGATTGAAATGTACACTCAATACATTTAAGAATCAATATTACACCCTGTAATATTACACAAACCATTGTGCAACACCCTGTTACAGTTCTACGAATGTATACGTAAGCACCTTACAATCAATGAAATTTAATACAAAACACTTTTGCAATTAAACCAATATAAAGAAGAAAGTAAGAACAAATTGTAGTAAACTTCCATGACTGAAAAATAGTAGAAAATGGTATAGTCACAGTCCAAATAAATTTGCCCAAGATTCACTTTCTTAGTTTCTCTTAATCAAAAAATTAATTTGCCCTCAAAGAATGCTCACAATTGCACTTGAAAATTATCTCATTTTTCTGTCATAATAAAAAATGTGCTCTTACTGCTTATGTTAATTGTGTTCAAAATAGTTTTGAAGAACAATTACATTTTAATGAAAACAATCAATTGAAAATCAATTTATATCGATTATTTTGTTAACACAATTTTTAACTTATTGATTTTGAAAAAAATCCTTTATAAACATCAGTGATTCATTTTTACTCAAAACCATTAATCAAATTAGTTTGAGTTTTAAGCTTCAAACCTTTGACAACCATTAGAACTTATTCTACTGATTTGTGATGCATTCACATAGCCAAAACAATACACACTAACACACTCTAAACCAGCTTCAAGTCTTCCTTGCTCTTGACTTGACTTGGCTTCATCAAACACCAAACTGCATTTTTGTCAACAATAACAATTTGTGACACATTAGTTGACAATTCAAACTAGTGAACTAATCTCGATGATATATGTGTATGTTGTCTTCACTAAGAATTGTGAATAAAACAAATTATTCTTGTGAATTAAAGTTGTGGTTGCTCTTTTGTATTTTTGTGATTCAAGCTTTGACTACAGATTAAAATGTCATCAAAATAAACACACAAAATATTTGAATCTAATACAATCAAATCTCTATACCTTTAATTTATAATTTACATTGAATTTAGATTTGTTGATAAACTCTATATCTCTTCCAAGATAAAAATTTGATTTGTTGTAGAAAAAATTGTACTTACTTAAGTCAAGTTATATTTTTAGTCTTAAGTTGATTTAATCAAAATTACAAGAGAAAGTAGGTAGTTTATATATAAAATCTCTTACACATATATCAGAGAATGTTATTCTAGACTTTTTAAAAAAAAAAAAAGAATATTTTTTAAAAGAAAAATACGTCTTAAGAAACTTAATGGTTGAAATTTTGTATTTAAAATTATATAAATAAAAATTTAAGTAAAATATATGAATTGGTTTTTAGAAAAATTAAAAAAATGAAATAAATAGAAGAATTAATTCAATATCAACTTGATTTGTTGTATTGTAGATAAAAATTTAACAAAGTACACTGAATACGTTAACCGTTTAATTAGAAGAAAAAGGAAGCATGAAGCTTTGGATATTTTATTTAGTCTTAAAGTAAATCAAAGCAATGGCTTTAGAGGGGAGGATTAAACTAAAACCATCCGTGGCTCTACAAATATCAAAACAGCAAAAAGAAACAAAGAGAAAGCTTTTTATTTAGTCTTAAAGTAGTTAATTACACCCAAAGCGTATCGTAGACACGTCTCTCAGAAGGATAAAGTGCACGATTTTTCGTGGATCGTGCTTCATTCAAATGTAGCAGATGGTAATGGATGTTTCTCAAGAAAAAACACGAATGGTTCCTTCTGAGTGATGACCAAAAGCCTGTTCCCTGCATCATCGCTAACAATCCCAACATTACCGCAGGGGCTATTGTCAGCTGTACAGAACAAAAACTTATAACTATTGCCTAAGACTCTGGTATGATAATATATGTGTAAGATAGTCATATCACTAGGTATGGATTCAACTAGCAGAGGTAGAAGAAATATATATAATGGTATCCCGAGGGACTGCTACGGAAGAAATTAAGCATGGAACTTAGTACGTCATAGATGTGCATGTTACATCTATCCCTATTGGGAATTTGAATATCATTTGTCCACTGCAAGTCTTATTAAGTGATGCAGAAGCAGGTACGTTCATGCCCACAAAGTTTAGAATTATGACTAAAAAACCAACATAACGAATTAAAAAGGAGTGAGTATGCTACTGGGATCCAATCTTGTGTGGATAGTAAGTTGTGCTTTTCATATGAGAACATCAATACTAAGGCCAGCTACATTAAACCTTACAATATCTGAGATCATCTATTGAAATCTTAGGAATACATGTGAAGATAGTGTAGTCAAGGATGTAGGGAATGAGTAACTAATGAAAGTAGTGGGATACATAGATGGAACTCTCATATTAATATTTAAAAAACTAATAAAATAATAGATAATACTAATCCAATGATAATTATACAGGCCTGAATAGGACATGTATTCCAACAGAGAAAATTAAACGGTATCACTTAAAATGTGTTTATATACATGAATATATCTACTAGAATAATCCTTATATGCAATCCAGATTCAGGGCAATTACTGGTATACATAACGATCCACTTGGTATACATAATGAAACACTTGATAGATAGGTTCATGTTAATAATTCAAAGTTGAGACAATACAAATCTACTAGAAAAAATGTTTCTCAATCTAGGCATGTCATACATCATACTTTGTTAAAACATTGAGACACCCAAATGCAATCATGTTTAGTAACTGGTAAGAAACTAAAAATAGCAGAATTTCATTGACTTAGACACATGAATAAAGACTCAAACAGGGTTAAAGGTTAAACTACAACAAAAAGCCTATAAAAGTAAGATTAGAATTATAAAATAGATAACAAAATATAGCAACTTCAAAACATACGAGTATCAAAAAATGCTTAAAGGCAAACATAAAACAAGAGTAGTTATTATGTCCTAAACAATTTTCCCAACACCCTCATAAACTAAATAAGTTAAGAAAATATAATCAAGTGGCATAGTATAAAGCTTAGAATAGAAATACAGTATTCATAAACCACCACCCATTAATAGAAAAAACATCTATCATGACGGGATATCATCACGATTAAGAGAAAACCGCAATTAAAAACAATACGGTGACATTTTTAAAATTAAGTACAAACATACTAGCGCGGTTGGTGGAAGAACCGCGATGGTAAGAGAAATACCATCGCGGTTATTTTCAAAATCGCGATGGTATCTTTCGTAAAAAAAAAAATTATTTTACCGGCGAGATACCATCACGGTTTTGAAATCAACCGCGATGGTATCTCTCTTATCATCCCGCTTCTCTTACCACCGCGATGGTATTTGGGATCGTAAGGCGAGAAAATTGGATACTGCACTCTGGAGTTTGGAAATACACTCAGCAACATGCTCTCCCTTTCGCCTTCTTTCTCTGCAAACACTCATACTCTCAAACCCAATAATCCATATAATCTCTTTCTCATAACTTCTCCATCCTTCACCAACCCTTCTTCCTTCAAGAAGCCCCCACCGCCGCCGCAGCAGCAAGTCTACCAACCCTTCCGCCTTCCGCCTTCCGCCCGAACCCCTCCCTTTGCTCCTCTCCTCCCACCATCAAGGAAACCACTGACATCTCCGGCGTCGAACAGAACCATCTCATCGTCGCCGCGCAGGTCTGCAATTCCCTCGTTGAGTCCAAGGCCGAGCCCGACCTCCTCGCCTCCTTCAAGATCGACTGCTCTGAGCTTCTATACGAGATCCGACCTCCATCCGCCTTCAAGATCTCATAGGAACCCGTCGGAGCAGTGGAGTTCGGGGCTAGAGTAGGCGCTGCGCGTTGCGGAGACTGAGAGGGCAGATCTCATATTGGAGGAGTTGCGTTGCGTTGTGAAGACGCTGTTGGAGGAGTTGGACGGGAGTGAAGAGGAGGATGAGGTGGAGGTTGAGGATTGAGGAGGTGGCGGAGGCTAGTTCGATGTGCGGCGGAGGAGAGAGAGGTATTGGAGGTGCCATTTGAGTGTAGGAGTGAAGGGAGTTTGGGGTGATGGTACTGCTGCCATTTTTTTTTTTTTTAAATAGACATACCAACGCGGTTGTAGAGAAAAACTGCGGTGGTATGTTATATGTTATATAACCGCGGTGGTATTTTCAGTATTTTTTATCGTGATCAGATTATAAATCTTATATAACAGCCATAAATGTGTTTTTTTACTAGTGACCACAAAATTTGATGACCAATTCATGTAAAAGTATCTCAAAACTACATACGCCCCTATTCAAATACTTGTTTATTCCAATTCATTCGCATCAACTATCAATAATGTAGAAAAGAAATAGTAAAAATGGATTAAAATAGAATAAGAAGTACCAATAAGATTTACTCACTCTTTATTCACTCTCTTTTTTGTCTCTATGTTGCAAAATAAACCTATTTATTTGTATCATTTCTATTTTTACCCTCTATGCTCTACCAAACTCACCACAAAGGATAATAAAGATTCCAATTAATATAGATGATGATATCAACCATTTGTCTAGTCTTATATATTAAAAAAAATTATGATTTATACACCACATTTACAAATCAATAGTCCTCATTTACAATCAAATGACTGGAACAATATGTTTGGAAAAATGTTTTATCGTTAGGCACCAAATATCGATTAAGAAAAAAAATAGGAATTACACTATAAATTGACCCAAAACAGACAAAATTTCATATATACTATAAATAAGTAACATCATATCCAACAACAAATTAAAAAATAAGCGTAAGCGAAATGCATAAATATGAAAAGAAGAGAATAAATCATAAATTATAAAGCTTCTGCTAAAACCTGCATTATTTCATGAAGGTACAAGTCAGTAGTCTTACATTAAATCAAGTCAGTGAAACAAAATGATACCATGCCTTTGAGACGTGCAAAAAATATATCTAGATATAATCAAATAAAGAGAAAATATAGTATGAAGGGCCTTAACTAAAAACACCATACAAATAGGATTCAATCAATTAAGACAAAGAAATTTCTAACAAATAGAATTATGAAGCTTCAACTTTAATAGTTGAAACAAATTGTTTAAATTAAAATTAAAACAAATTGTTTAAATTAGGCACATGAGAGGCCTCTAGATGGTTGTATTCTCTTGAATAATAACTGGAATAGGAATGACAGAGGATGAATAGCCACCAATGTAAACTTTGTTTGACAAAAAACTACAAATATTTAATAATCAATGTAAAAAAATTTATCTACAAACAAAACCAAAAAAAAAAAAGGTAATGATTATGAAATAAAGAAACAAAAGAAAAAGGATGAACACCTTCTTGTGAAATTGTTAGACCTAGTGAAGAGGTATTCAGTCACTTTGTTAAGAACTAAACTCTATTGTAGCATAAGTAAATCCAATGAAAATCAACTTAAATCAAAACTAGAAATTATCCAAATTACCGCAGATTAGATGCGATTGTTGATGACGAAGAATCAATGCGAAGAAATTACATACCTACGAGACTTGAGGTTGTTGATGACAGTGACAACGACAAGCACAACCGTCGCGGTTGATAGTAGACTACGAAGACGACGACAACATTAAATTTTAAGAATATGTGGTGAGATGTGTAATCAGATTCCAAATTGCAAATTATTGTGAGAGGATTTTGAAGAAAAGAAGAGTTTGATTTCTTCTGTGCTATGCTATACTATGAAGTAAATTGTATTATGAAGTTGAAACCCTATTTTACTTTCTTTGCAATAATGAAAAAAGCCAAAAGAAAATGTCAAAGAGAAGAAGCATATAGTCAAATAAATAATAATAATAATAATAATAATATATATTAACTTAATGTATTTAGAGTAATAATTATTTATAAAATATTACAATATTATATCTATATCATCTACGCTAACATTTATAATAAAAAAATGTTACTATAATAGTTAAAATTTATCTACAGTACCATTTTAAATAAACGTAACAATCAAAACGTTACTAAATACCATATATCCTGTAGTGCCTAAACTTATTACCTAAGTGAATTATTCATATTCCAACTTTGGATATTTTATTCATATTCATATTACCTAAGAAGAAAACGGAAGCATGAAGCTTTGGATATTTTATTTAGTCTTAAAGTAGTTAATTACACCCAAAGCATATATCGTAGACACGTCTCTCACAAGGAGAAAGTGCACGATTTTTCATTCAGATGCAGCAGATGGTGATGGAAGTTCCTCAAGAACAAACACGTATGGGTCGTCCTGAGTGATGACCAAAATCCTGTTCCCTGCATCATCCCTAACAATCCCAACGTTACCGGAGAGACTGTTGTCAAGTGTACGGAACAAAAGCTTATACCTATTGCCTAAGACCCTGTGAATAGAGAAGGAACCGCTCACTGTATTTGTGTAGTCAACTTTAACGACGGTTCCTTCAGGCTGACCCTCAACAGCGACCCACACAAGAGAGCGTTCAAGTGTAACAAAATCTACGAAGCTAATTGCCACTCTAGAGCCTTCAGGGATAAATTCTGAACGGAATGGCGATGAGATAATCACTGGAAGCCCTATAGAATCCTCGGAAGATTGCACAACACTGAGAGGGAGAGTTTCATTTCCAGTTTTGATTCGCACAATTCCGCCGCCGCTTGAAAATAGGAATGACAATATATGGAATCTGCCACCATTTCTAACAACGTTACCATACATGTCGGTGACAGGTTGAGCGGTGGTTGAAGGAGGGTACAAGGTTAGGGCAGAAACAAGGAATAGAGCAAAAAGCGTTGCACTCGCCATTTCTATTGCTGGCTATTTGTTCAGTTCAGTTGTGTAAATAAGGAAAGATGGGACAATCCATTTATAGAGCTAAGTGGAGGTGATAAGGTCAACATTTTTTATGTATAGAAATAAATAGAAAATCCTAAACCTTTTAAACATGTGAAAAAAGATTTTTATAATAAATGGTCAACGTAAATAAGTGTATTTTTGTTTTTTTATGTTTAATCTTTTCTTCCCAACAGAAATATGCTCCGCCATGGTCTCTTATTTAAAATACTAGGAAGACAAAAGAAACAAAGTTACCAACATACTAGGAGACAAATCAAATATTTCTAAAAGCAGCATGCATCCCCCTTATACAGAATAGCATCTGCCAGATAAAAATATGCAAAAGAATGAAACATATCAAATATGAATGATAATAATTGATAAAAGAATACGTTGATCAATTATCTAGGAATAAAAACAATTTATCAAAAATTTAAGTGCCTCGAATAATTAATTAAGAATCGGTTAAATCCTCTAAGAATCGATTAAATGTATTAAAAGAATGAAAATTTCTTATAAATTTAATCTATATATATATATCAATCAATGCTTTATACTTCTTTATCATCCATTTTGGAGTCCTAACATATTGAAATATGAAATAACAAAATAAAATAAATTATAATCAATTCAAGATAATTAGTATGTAATATTAATTTTAACCACTTATATTATTATATTATAAATTAGTCATTAAATTAGTAACTAATTTCATTATTTTATAGATCAATAAATTAGTTTCTAAAATCAATTTTTTCTTATAATGTTAGTAAAGAAAAATAATCAATTGTCTACAGAAATAGTTGATTTATTTTTCATGCAGAATCAGAAATTATGTATATTTGAGACACCAGAACACTATGAAGAACCCTAATTCACGTCTACAATAGTCCCAAAACACCTTGCAACCAATAAAATAAAAAACAAACACAACTTAAACCTACACTTTTTCTCGTGAGAAAGTGATCCCTTTGATATTGTAATGTTTATGTCGAAATCAATTAATTTGTTATCATAATTATTGTTGGCATATGAGAGAGGCATATTTCCGAGAACATCCGATAAATATGAAATGATTGCAAAGTTAATTAGCAATTACGTGGCTACATTGTATCTATCTAAGCGATTGTAATGCTTGGCACCATCATACTAGCAGGTTTGGTTGTATCCATCTTGTCGCATCACCTTAGAGATTAAATTAGGTGCCTGTTTACTCTTTGGCGCCCTTAGAGTTCGCATGCCAAAAACGTGTTGTTCTGCGTATATTATTTAAAAAATTTATGTATACTATATAGTTAATTTATTAAAATTTAATTATCGTATAGAAATATTTATTAATATGAATCTTGGCTTGGTAAAATTATTAAAAAAATTATTTAGTCATTGAAACAATTTAAAGCTGAAAAGTTATTTAGTTAGGGCACTAATATAAATTCACTCTGTAAACTAATATAGAGAAAATACTTTATCATTGAAACAAAAAAAAATCTAGACTATTTTATAAATTAAAAATTGCATAAACAACAATCTTTATAAAGAGGAATAATGGAGTCTTAAGACTCTATTCATAAAAAAGAACAAACGTTCTAATAGCTGTATAATCAAGTAAACATGATCATATAGTAAGAACAAAGAAAAGCAACATAAAGATTGTATATTTGGTTTAGGCAAAATTCGGACTATGTTTACTCTCTCTTAAGCACATTGTTTAAAAGATTTCATTAATTAAAAGACTTGATTACAGAGAGTACATAGACATCTCAAGATTATCCTTAGTACACAAACCCGTTAACATAAACCTCTTTAGATTATCTTTCTTGATTTGCCAGATATCGACAACTCTACAAAAAAAAAAAGAGAGAACACTCACAAATAGTATAATTTAAGCTTATAATGGTATAACTTCACAAAGTGAAGAATAACAGGATTATCCCACCACCGAAAAAGTAGGCAATTAATAGTGGATGGGATTTCAACACTCTTGAATTTGTAGCTCTCTGATAGCAATGTAGATTATATATCTTGTTATAAGAGATATTTTATCTTCGTCTTTGGACTCCTTATATAGCTTATTGGGTTAGACCGTTATTGCTCTAAATAGCATGGTATCATTCTACACAAAATTCTAACTATGATCTTCTTCGTTAATTTTTGTAGATGTTTTAAGAAGAAACTTCAGATATGATCTTCAATCTATATTTTGTTCTGAATCCGTTTAAGGAGACAATTTAAACATACTTGTAATATATTGTATTTAATTCCAGTTTCTAGCAAAATAAAAAAAGTATTTTGTTTCCATATAAAAATGATAGTTAAACATTAAAATGTATTTCCATAAAATGTTTAAATCTCGTGTTTTCAACTGATTAAACTAAATCCCGATAAACAAATAATTGTTGGATTAGACAATATATCTTGAGCTAAAAGGTATATATGCTTTGATGTTCTACTATATATTGTAGTTATACAAAAACACATTTTAGAACCATTCAAATGTTTAGATTTTGCAAAAAAATAGATTGTATTAAATTTAGAATGAAAGTTCTTAACTACTGGAAAGTGTTATTATGAAGTGCAAAGCAAAATCTCCGTAAATTCTATATCAGAATCAATCAATTAAAACAAGCGCACAGATGCAAAAACAACAAGAAACAATTTACTGAACCACAGTGATAATCAATTGAAGTCAGTGCACAAACCCTAACAGTTCAGGAATAATCAATTCATTGCTAAAGCAATTAACTAAAATCAAAGAGTAAATCAAATCAGTCAAGAAACAGTAAGAACACTAGTAAGGTATAAGCACACTTTTCTCTCTTAGAAATCACAAATGTTTGCTCAAAAATCTTAGAGATGTTTTTTTTTAAGTCAAAAATCGCGTTCAATCTATTTATAAGGAAACTGGTTTTTAAATCTGTCAAAAACTCAATCGATTGTATCAATCATTCAATAAATTGATTTTTCTGTGACTTAGAGGAAAATCTAGTAAGTTGAATTCTGAAAACAGTTTACTGAATTACTCTCTTTGAAATATGTTTTTCAAAATATTTTAATCCTCATTTTAGAACATTTGTTAAGCAAAATAAATTTTGGAGCTTACTTTGAGTGATATCTCATGCAAATCATGGTTTTATACAAAAACCACACTCTCACATACTCTCGACCTAAGTCTTAGACCAAAACTCCTGTCAAGCTCCATGATAGCTTCAAGCAATCCACTTTGCAAGCTTTGATCCATGTAGACTTCATCATATTGTTGGCTTCATCAAATCACTTAGCAAGCCTTGGTGCTAGCAAACTCCCTCAATTTGATGAAAGCAAACAAGTGTGTGTTGAGTTGCATTAAATTTGACCTGCACAAACTGCACTCTAAAACAGTTGATTAAAATTTGTAATCTCAACAGGTCTAGAGAAAATATAATCCAGAAATCATTTCCAAACCAATTCAGATCATATAATCCAGAAACATGTGATTGCTCCCCCATACTTTGGTACCCCTTCAAAGCAATAGAAATATTATTTGATCTTGTGTTCAATTGAGGTCTGCATTGGGCTTATCACTGATGCACTTTCACTTCTTTATTTGATGTTTGGTTGATCTTTGCAAGGCTCCTTTCATCTAACATTCATCAATTCTTATCGAAAGAAGTGAAACATCTTCTCTATGTTCTTTTTGTTGTTCTCCAATCTTCAACAAAAGTATGTTACTCTTGATGATTAATTTCATATTATTTAATAAGTGAGACGCTGGTATCATCTTGTATTTCTCTTAACATATACAACTTTATGCTTTGTTGGTTTAAGCATTTAATCAAAATTGCAGTATGTTAAACTTTTGCCTTAACCATAGATCTTAGAGTACTCATGATAGTTTGCAACCTAACTATGATAGACTAGATGGTTTCGTTCTCCTCCACAAAAACATCTCATAGTGACATATAAACAGAGGCAAAATATTTCTCCTTACATCCTTTGAACCTTCATGGGAAAGTGCAAAACTTCCCATATCAACTTTGGACTCGGATGCACTTTTTCAATCTTCTCTTAAAACAGAACACATATTAGTATATATCTAGCTTTGGCATTAGGCTAATATTTATATCTTTGATCTTTAGAACATGTATCACGTGTTAAATGTAACACCCTTGAAATGTAAGACCTTAAAAGTTTATAAATGAATTTAGTTTTCAATTTTACATCAATTTTTTTGTGTCATATGTGAGGAATAGATTACTTGGAACACAACTATCATCTGATGTGTATCTTTTAATTTGAGAAAATTGATGTGTATCGTTTGACCTTATATCACTAGCTCTATAGTTTTCAAAATTTTCAGTGTATTTTAATTTTAGAGAGATGAATTCATTTGTCATAAAGTGAAAAAAAAAGATAAGTCTTGAGGGATAAAAATTTGAACTATGTAAATGCTAAGTATAAACCTAACTTATAATAGGTTCCATGCAAATATATCTTTACAGTTAATAGAGGTCTTGCAAATGCATGAGATACATTTATACAACTCACAACAAAAAGAAGTTCGAAAAAGGAGAACAAAAAACTAGGATAAGGGAAAGGAGAGGTAAGTACACAATAGTATTTTTGTAATTTTGATGAGGTATTCCTAAGCTTCATTACTTTTAACTATTTCATTAATTTTTTTGAATTTAGTTATTTTTTCAATAATGAATTCAATTATTTTAATATTAATTTTTTTTGAATTTAGTTATGTTTTTAATAATGAATTCAATTATTTTAAATTCTATTGTCATAGAATCATAAATACTTCATGATCTACAACAAAACAACTTTAATAATATTAAATGTCTCTTATGGTGATTTTATTATGTGATTGAGTCCCATGTGACCTATAATGGAGGATTTAATTTCTTGAAAATTAATTCACTTGAAAATATTAGAATATTATTGTTTTGGTGGTCAAAGGGTAATATTGTGATTCCTCAATTATGCTATGCTAACTAGTCATTACTGATTGTCCTCATGACTATTTGTGTGTTTTTTTTTTTAAATTTAATATCAATAATGGGATTCTGCATAACATCCTTAACATACTTCCTAAAAGACTTATAATCAAAAAAGATATTTTTGTTATGGTTATGTTATACTTACCTTTAATAGAAAATTTTAGTGTCAATATAATCCAAATTAGTTATTATATCTTGATATTCTAATATTTTGAATAATTAGCAGATGAAGATGTGAAATATACTATATAAATAACTTATACATAGACACACATGAGATTTCAATCGTTTATCATCCATCAATAATTAATATATATATATATATATATATATATATATATATATATATTTTTTTAAAAAACAATAATAATTTTTAATTTTATTTATATTTTATGTTTAATAAATTTTTTATTTTTATATATATTTATTTTTTTTATATTAATATAT
>Ga0099824_1004892_pt1 | contig 19104 bp, 14 predicted proteins | sample SiratrowhiteBW_FD_76837 | JGI IMG/M metagenome (GOLD analysis project Ga0099824, IMG submission 76837) | Root nodule microbial communities of legume samples collected from California, USA - Siratro white BW | ecosystem: Host-associated > Plants > Roots > Nodule | place: USA: California... | reverse complement strand
TTATTTCAAGAATACTTAAACTGATAAATATATTTTTATGTTATTATTGATTTTTATTTCTTTTTATTTTTATCATTATGCTTTAATTTAAAAGATTACCCGGACAAAATCGGGTGTTGACAATACAATAATGTTATATGATCCATGTTAAATAAAATATACTTTTACTTAGTTATTGACAAAATAATAATTTTGATAATAAAAGATGTTGTATTTTAAGTTTTAAAGTGTTAGATATATAAATTTAAAAATTTGGAAATAACTACTTTTAAATTTAAAAATTTATTCGATGAATAAAATCTGGTGACTTCTTAGGTCTGTTCATGGAGAATTTAGTAACACAACCGATATAAATAGGTTTTAGGCTTGCCCAAACTTTTAAACAGGTTTATTTCAGTTTAAAAAAATGTTTGTAATAGATAAATAACTCAAATTTAAGATAGTAAATAATGATTTGGGAGACTCCGACCTCTTTCCACTCTTAACTAAGAGATAATATTTGATATTGTGAACTGTTGCAATTTGACAAGAGATGGTGATATTTTGATATCACTATTAATCTTTGACACCATTTAACATTAATATATTATTATTATTTTATTTATATATAATATTTTATTAATAAAATGCAATGTCAAATGGAAATATAATATGAAGAGTAGTGTATGATATCATTGTCTATGAGATTAACTTAAAATAAACTCTATTAGCCACCAAGTCACTTAACTATCAAATTTTACACTTAACTATCAAATTTTAATAGTTAATAAGTGTGATTTGTGAATACTTATTTTTTGGTGAATAAAATGTTTCATTTCTCTGCAATAATAAGTTGCAACATTTAGTAAATTTCAAATTCAATTATATCATTATTGTTGTGGACATTATATATATATATATATATATATATAACATAGATGTAAAATAAATAAGATAATATAAATAATTTCAAATTATTAATTACTTTATCGATGAAATTTATGTTCTACGATATCACGACCCATCCTTCCCATCCTTAAATCATGATCGAGGCATCAATACACAATACATTCATGTAGAATAATTAACCTAAGATTAAACTCTATTGAAAACATCACTAGACATCAAACTTTAAATAAAAAAAAATACGGACATGTCAACCAATTTAATGTAATTCATGTGTAGTATCATTCATATATTGTCAAAAATATTAAAATTTGTATTACGTACATGTCTATAAACTAATATTTTCTACATCTCAGAATAAAGAGATTTCATGTATATCTTTAATCACATAGTTGCACAACTAAAATTACCAAAATACACTTTCCATTGTATCAAGCGATGCCTAAGAAAAAGACGTAGAAACCCCTGCTAAAGTCAGCTACTCAACATCTGCGTCTGACGGGAAAAAATATGTGAATTTTTTTCCCTAATTCAAATAACTTTCTCCGCGAATAATTTGCTCTGTTTTGTAAAATTAAAGTGAGAAAAGAAAGGAAGAACAGGGAACAGAGAAGAGTGTGTAAATTGAAGGCCTGTGAACGAGAATGGCGATGGCGGCACGAGCAGAAAGGATGTTGAGAGCGTTGAGGAGTGGTCGGCGGCAGTTTTCGGTGGGAAGGCAGTTGGAGGAGAAATGGCTTACGCTGCCTCCGGTGGCTGCGAGTGGAACTGTGGCGGTGAAGGGAGAGAGAAAGGGAAAGGGAAACGAACTCTCCTCCACTCCCACCACCGCGCTCAAATGGATTGTTCGGTGCTGCCCAAGCCTCCCCATTTCCCTTCTGCACAAGCTTTTCCGTCTAAGACAGGTTCGACTTCTCTCTCCTCCTCACACCGACATGCAACATCAAACACTGAAAAGGGTCAGTCTCTCTTCCATTCATTCCTTTTCTTTTCCTGTCATACCGCATATCGTATTATCCTAACGTCATCGAATGAAGGTGGCAGCTAAAGACACCTTGAACGCTGGAGATCGGATTTTACTTCCTCAATCTGTTCAACAAAAACCAACGCCTACACACAAACCTCATTCTCCTCTCACTCCCCAACAAATCAACTTTATCCGCACTCTTGTTATACACAAGGTTTTCAACGTTAACTACTTTATTTATTTTTTTTTCTTTTCCCTGTCTCATATCTTCCTCTTATATCAATATCAATCTCTGCTTATGTGCTTAGGATCCTGCCATTCTCGTCCTCAACAAACCTCCAGGAATGCCTGTGCAGGTATGCGCCCCCCCTCTCATTTGAGGATGCCATACTCATCGTTTAATTCTTACACTTGCTTTCCATGTCTCTCATTAGGGTGGCATTAATATCAAACACAGCTTAGATGCAGTAGCTGCTGCATGTTTAAATTATGAATACTCTGAACCTCCTCGTCTGGTGAGCTCTTTGTTATCTTTGTCATACAGTATTTGTGCAATCTCTTCTTTACCATTCACTTTTTATGCCTTCTCTAGTAGCAAGCTATTATATTTGTTTCATCCTCAGCCTGTTATTTAATCTAAATAATGACGATAAAAAGGGTTAAATAGAGTGTTTGGCGAATGTAAACTGTTTTTCAAGTTATTGTTCCTTTGCTAATAATTTCACATCATAATGTGGCTCTAGCTGTTTGTGTTTTGGGAAGAAAGAGCTCAAGATAATCATGCACTCAACTTACTGCTCAAATTTTGCATTGGTTTTGTTATAATGTCAAGAATTTAAGAACCCATGACATGATGAAGCCCTTTTCCTCTGTGAGGCAATATTGTTTCCTGCACCAGTGTCTTACAGATATTTATTTCTTATGCCCTTTTAGAAGTATGAGGAGATGCTTGCTATTGTAAACAATGCATCAAATAAAAAGGGAAGAAAATGATTTTTCTAAAGAAAATTTATCACTGGATAAACTTTTATTGTTCTTATACTCAAGACTCTAAAGTTACTAAAATTCAATTGGTATCTTCGTAAAGGAAAGTGGTAAACATTATTATTTATTATTCTTCTATCAAGACCGTTTCATCTGTTATCATCATTACAAAGCTTGAGCTTAATTTCCGTGAATTAGTGGGATTGTTTGCCTTGTCTTTTAGTCCCGTGCCAATATGATTGATGGTTGTTTTGATGCATGAAGCATGAACAAGATATTAGGCTGATACTCGAACAAGATTGTTTTTAGGTGCATAGACTAGACAGAGACTGTTCTGGCATTCTGGTGATGGGAAGAACACAGACAAGTACTACAGTCCTGCATTCCATCTTTCGAGAGAAAACATCCAGGGCATTAGATGATGTGAGTAAAATAATTGTTCTTTTACATCAAATGCTTCATCCATGCTAAAACATTCAGAGCAGTTGTCTCTTAGGGTCTATGTCCATTTCATTGTTTTTCTTGATTTTGCGCTGTTTGATCTTAAATAGATTGGCAAAGAGAAGAGAATACTACAAAGAAGGTATTGGGCACTGGTCCTTGGATGTCCTAGACGTTCAAAGGGGTTGGTCACTGCTTCACTGGGTAAGGTTGTATCCTTATTGTTGCTTGTTAACTATTTACTAGGAGCTTTCAGCTGGTCAATCTTACTCCTGGAATGTTATGCTTTGTGCATGCTTCATCCATTTCGTATCAGAATTGTCAGACTTATAAAATAATACCTTGTATGTAATGTGCATAAATGAAAAAGTATAACTTGTATCAAACATTTTAAGCAACCAGTAGTATATGCTGTCAGTAATTACTAAATTTATCATGTCTTTCACTGTTAAAGGAAGTTTGACAATCATTTTCCTCAAGTGGTGGGGAGTGTTACGTATGAGGAATTTGCCTTAGTCCCTTAATCCTTTTATCTTCTTATGGGTAGCTGGTTTTCTGATAAATCCTTGTTTTAGTCACGGTGGTTCCTTTAATGCTTTAGAAGCAAGTTCAAAACAAACTTGTTAGTATCCATAAAATGAAGCCCTACACTCATGGATTGCTGCCACCAACTATTTGCATAACATGAAAGCTTAGCCCTTACAGTTACAACGCAATAGCCCATAACCTATATTAACTTCTAGCATTAAAATAAATGGACATTGATTTGAGTAGCTATAGAAAGCTCCGTATTCTTGCTTAATAATGTTGTAAACTTATAGCCCTTTATTTGTTTTCAGGTGGTAGTTGACAATGGGAAATCTGATCGAATAACTGTAGTTGACAATTCTACATCATTGTCATCACAACATGCCATTACAGAGTACCGAGTGATTGCATCATCATCACAAGGTTGGTAATGAAACTTGCTTTTAATTCTGAGATTAAATATCATAAAATTACCTTTGAGAGTGATATGAACAAATTCCATTATTTCCCCCGTGTTCATGTTTTTGTGATATTTTAAACTCGTTAGGACCCTAATTTCAGCCACTCTCATTCTCACTAATTGTTAATGGGTTGGGGTCGTTAAATGTCATTAGTGTTCTAGAAGCAATTATTAACAGCACTGCTTATAAAGTTATTGCAATGTCAAAAAATGCATGCTTTCAAACTATTTTAGTTTACAAATTGGTTTATTAAATAATGTTGTTCAACATTTTCACTTGATACTAGAAAGGCAGAGAGTCCCTGACAAAAGGAGCTAACGGTCACATAACAAATATGACTTTGACTTAAGTTCATGTTTGGGAAATAGAATTTATAGTCTGCCAAAAGCATAAGTAATCGCACCAGCTGGAGGATGTCTTATTTTTATCTCAACTTCTGTGTGCCAATGTTTGACCCTACATATTTTAGAAAAATTTTGACGTGTATTTTTCTTCACCCTCTCTGGCATGAGTTTTTCCTGCTAAGTTCTTCTCCTCAGCTCTCTTTATCTGGCAACCCCCTATTTATGCCATCTCAAATAGTGCAGGTTACACATGGTTGGAGTTGTCCCCTTTGACTGGTAGAAAACATCAGGTAACAAAAACTAGGGAAGAATCATTTGATATTTGTGTTAGTCAGAACATAAAATGTTAACATCATTTCATATGGCTCGCCATAATTTCTATTCTAAGTGTGTGTACTGGTGCCACAGCTTCGAGTGCACTGTGCTGAGGTGTTAGGTACACCAATAGTTGGGGACTACAAGTATGGATGGCAAGCTCACAGGAAGTGGGGAGATTTTGATTTGTCTAATGTGGAGGACTCCTGTGAAGAGCCTCTCAAGGAAGAAACACTCCCCTTTGGCCTTAATTTGAACAATGGGAGCGTCTCTGAGAATCATCCTTGTTTACATCTTCATTGCAAGCAAATAGTCTTACCCAATATATCTCAAGTACTGCAAACTGTGCAATCATTTTCCAATTGTGATCTTTCACTAGTGGATGGGCTTGAGTTGGTCGCGGATTTGCCTCCATACATGCAAAGAAGTTGGGATGTCACAAATTATTGAGCTAATGGTTTATGTATCTCAGCCTTTCTAAATTCTAATTCACCCGATTTCGACAACGCAAATTCTTCCGCTCTGGTTTCCTCAGAATTTACCAGATGTTGGTTTGAGCTTGTTGTCTCACCATTTGGCATTGCATTTTCCTAACCATCAAGCATTGTATTTTTCCTAACCATTAAGCATTGCTGACTCTATGTCATGCTACAGTGCTACTCTATATAGCAGTGTCATTGGATTATATTCAGGTCAGTTGATTCATAGGAATTTAATCATCCGTCACTTGTCATAGTTCCTTCATTCTTATTGTTTTGTCCATCATAGCCACATTATGATAACTAGTATATTTTTCCTATCCATGCTATAGAAATATGTTATTACCCATTAATTAGACATATATTTTAATAAAGAATCTTTATTGTATGTGTGTTAGTGGTTTAGAAATGGCGAGATCAATATTTATGAGTTGCTTTTGGGAAAAGATTAATGTTTTGTTCGGACTGAGGAGTGCAAACTAGAAAGTAGAACGGAAAGAAAAGAAAGGGAAAAGAAAAAAAAAAGATTGTTTGAATTATAAAAAATGAAGAAAAACAAGTGAAAAATTTAAGAATAGTTTGATTAATGTGATATAATGAAAAGAATTTTAATTAATATATTTATAAAACGATTAAATTGTTTTTGTTTTAAGAATCAAATCAAATTGGATATTTAAAGACGTTTTAATACCTAGTATTTTTGTTGATGTTGGGTTAAACTCTCTTTTCTACTATCATCTATTTTAAAAAACACATTAAAATAAAACTGAAATACCTAGATAAAAAAAACATATTTTTAAAGAAATTAGATTGAAGTTGAAATAAAATTACAAATAAAATGAAAAAAAAACATAATAATATATTAGTACGAGTAAATTTTTTAACATGAAACAAATATCAAAATTTAAATCAATTGATTTTATCTTAAAAATGCACTATTTTATAATTGTATAAATTTAACTTCCTCCTCGTGGTAAATTCGTAATAATCACCTGATACAAATATCTGCATTTTAAATTGTTCATGATCTTTGCTTTGTATTTTAATTAAATAAATTGAAAAATGTTTATTTTTAAAACTTATTATTTTCAAATGTTTATTTTAATAAAATTAAAAGACGACGCAGTCCATCGTAGCTTGAGATAATGTAATCTTTTGTTTATTTATTTTTTTACCTGGTTAAATCTATGCCATTTTTTTTTCTTTTTCTTCAAGTATATCATTGACGTAAAATAAATCTTCTTGTGCTAAATAATTATATTTTTAATAGTTTCCACATGACTACAAACATGTTTAAAGTAAAAAATTTAAGGATTTGATACAAACGAATTTGATTTTATATAGTTTATAATTTTCTACTAAATTGATTAAAAATTTCGAATGTTTGTAAATATTGATTGTGTATGTTATTTAAAAAGTAGCCGCGGAGGGATTTAATTGAGAGGAGAGACGATCTGAATCCATTTTGAAATTCCTTTGTTACTTCATCGCTCGAAGTGAAGCGAAGCGATGACGGTTGATGCTAAATTTGCGCGGCTTTTGGAGAATTTGAAGGTAGAAGATCCATGGCTTCCCCCAAACACGTGGGAATCCATACCTTCTGAGAGTGGACTTCACTCTTCTTCGTCTTCTTCTCATCAACCAAATCAACCTCTCTCTCACCTTTCCACTCTCTCTGTAAGTTCATCTTCCTCTTCCAAACTAACCTATGCTTTCCACTGCAATGCAATGCGTTTAGCCATCGGAAAACCTAGTCAATTTGCAACAATTGCTTTCCTACTTTTTCAGGCTTTGCTTTTCCATCGCTATATATCTATGCATTTTGAACTTAATTCAGCTGACATCTATGGACCCAGGAATCAAGTTTGGTGAGGCTGGCCATGAATGCGATGCAAGGTGCAAAATCATCCCTCGTTAGCATTCAAAGGATATCTGCCATCTTTTGTTCTGATCCAGCTGACAGGACCTTCCTCCACATCCCCAACCTCTGGAATCGTGCTTCTAGCACTCCTGCTTTGGGAAATATACTTAAATCCATTGGTTGCACCGCCTCTCTGGTCTTTCTTCTTCGTGCGTTTGTGGATTATTATACAAATATGAATGTGGACCTCAGTTTTGGACACAATCATCATAATTCTGACGTTTTCCAAAGCCAGAGTCATCAAGGGGACACAGTGCCAGCACAACAGTTGCCTCCATTTACTCTTGTTAATCAAGCCTTTGCTGTTGCTGTGGGAAAAGTCTTGGAAGGGTACATCTGCGGATTGGACACAATTCATACATCTGTTATCTTGAGGCGTTCATCAACAAATGTGGATTTGACTGTGCCGGGGTGTTTAAAGAATGTAGTGCATTCTGAAATTACACTACTTGAGTTTTACCTGCACACAAAAGAACTAAGGACTCAGATTGAAGCCCTTGCTAGTGTATGTAACCTTCAAAAGTGGGCCCTTTGCTTTTCAGATACAGCTTTCGAGGACCTGGTTACTGAAGCTACTTCTGAATTTCGTAATTTCTGCAGAGGGGGAGATCTATTAACATTTTTGTTTTCACAATTACAGGTTTGCTTATTTGAATGTGAACCTATTGTTAGTATATATGGAAAATATCAAACAGTCTCTTGGATGATATCTTGTAATATTTTAAATTATCGCTTAGAATTTGTTTCCCATTTTCTTGTTCTCCTTATTATCTCTTAGTTACTATTTTATTATACGCTGTGAAGTATCAATCAAGGGCGCCATTAAATCTATACTTCACAGCATATACCCACATGTACTTATCTTTTGGCAAATCCCTTAATTATCATTCTAGAAGGGGACAAAGAAAGATGAGTTTGGGATATCGCAATAAGTAATGGATTACAAAATAGCTTATCATGGTAGGAAGATTGTTGGATTTTATTGTTACTTTTTTTTTTAGTGTCGTAGGGACATTGGACGAGAAGAGTTGTAGCATGCAGAGCATTTATAACAAATACAAATTTAAATTGGAGAGATGACAGGCTAGTGGAGAATATAATTGTCATGAGGAGCTTACCTACTCAATATTTTACATATTTTTTTGCAATGGAACAAGTGCATTACATCTGCAAAAGATATTTTAAATAACTTTTCTTTATTGAAATATCTCCTAATCTATTTGGCTTTCTGCAATTTAGGTTGCTGATCCTGCTCACTGCACTCTGCTCAAGTTTCTCTTCCTTCAATCATGTGAACCATATTGTGGGTTCATTAGATCATGGATTTTCAAAGCAGAAATTCATGACCCATATAAGGAGTTTATTGTAGAAAATATGGAATGTTTACCTCCTAAGTCACATGTTAAAGTTGGCAATTCTATTGACTTCCCATTAGCAAGTGTGAAGGTAATTCTTTCCTGCTGGCCGCTAGCAGTTTTCGTATGAATCATAACCTTATATTGCTTTGTTATATTATTTATTCTCATGGTGGGGACTTCTAACATCAGGTGCGAGATGGAGTTCCCATTCCTGGATTTCTCAAAGATTTCTTGGTCCCACTTGTTAGAGCTGGTCAGCAGCTTCAAGTACTGTTGAAATTGCTTGAAATGTGCATTCATGTTGCTTCCGGAGAACACTGTTGTGATGACTTTGTACCCTGCTGGAGTGGCTTTTCGAGCAGTGGTCTGTCTTGTTCATCTCCATTGGCTTTCAGCAAAGATGTTATAGAAGCCATGGTGCATGCAAGAGAAAATTATTATAAAAGGATGAATGAGAAAACTGGAAGCCTTTTGAGCAGTTTAGAAGTTAGAAATCTGCAGGTGGTCACACTCCATATTTTTGGTTCAACGTATATGAATTATTTTGCAATAATAAAATAATTTATTTGCATGATAGAAGAAAAGGGTTACGTGGCCAGAAGTTTAAGCTTTTTGTTTTGAAAAGATGTTTCTATTTTCGTTTTTTGTTTTTACTTTTGATTTCAAAATCTGCCTTGTTTTCATTTTATTCTTGTTTTAAAAGTTTGTACATAAAATAATGACAACAATAGTATTTTGTTTTTTGCTAATTCCTATGTAAACCTTTGAAGAAGAAATAAAATGAAAGCAAGGTGATCTTTTGTAATTAAAGGTGAAAATAGAATATTCTCAAACTAAACAATCTCTAAGATGTTCTCGCGCAACCAGCAATAAAAAAGGCAGGAAACCAGCTTAAACATATTAGTTGAACACCATAATCAAGGTAGAAACATTCTGTGTATTGATCTACAATAATTTTTGAATGAGCAACTTCAGAAAAAGGAGCATAGGAAGTATAAAATAAGATAGATGCAGGTTTACGACAGCAGCCTACTTCATTTTGGGCAGGTGCTTATTTCTTTATCTTTTTCCTTCTTACACGGAAACATTTTTCTTTTGCAGGTAGCTATGCATGCTTTAGTACCTTCTTTTGATAATGGTGGAGGTACCTTTGACAAACTAGGCCAGATCGTGTCAGAAAACAATTCAGTCAGTTGGACTATAGCAGATAAAAGTTTAAATACGTAATCTCCTACTCCCCTCATCTGATAATCCCCTCTTCCCCGTGAGCATTACAATTCAAGTACTGAGTAGCATGCTTCTGTTTATTTGCTGCTTGACATCGTAGTTTTTTCCCTGACAACTTTGTTTCCCTTTGTTATTGCTTCATTGATGTTTTGTAGATTTTCTCAGGGGCATTGGTGATTTGGGCTCTGATGTCTCGAGTACAGTAGATGAGTTCTCCTTGCTGGAAGATATGTGTGATTTATCTGAAAGTTCATCCTTAACCAGCTCTGAGGAGCAATTGGATTGTGATCAGCTTAGTGGCTGGTCTTGTCCGGTAGTTGGGCAACAAAATCATTTATCTGCTTTAAGATTCTTGAAGACTGCTACCTTAAATAATTCAATACAAAATTCCTGTCATCATGAAAACTCAGGCAGGGATTCGTATGAACTCTGTGATAAAAAGGATGCTACTGATCACTTGGTGAAGTCCTCTCATGAGGGAGTGATATTGAATCACATGTCCAATTCTCTAAAACCAGGGAATTCAAGCTGCTCATGTAAATCCAGTATTCAATATAGAGAGGGTTTGATTGTCCATTGTTCTGCGGTGGGTGACTTTTTGAAAAAATCATTTGATAATGATGGAGCTGTTGAGCCAAAGGTGATTGAAAAGTACCCGGGATCCCTGAGATATTCTATGTTACGCCATGATGCTATCACTGTTAGTGATACTTTGAGTGGGGAGGCCACGAAGGGGGATCAACCTGACAATACTACACTCATTTCACATTTGTATGATTTCCAACCTCCGAAATATTGCCATCAGGGTAATTATCCTAGCATTAATCCCCTTAGTGTGAATCCTTTGTTGACAAGAAATTCAGTTCTTCACCTGATGAGTGGGAATGGGGAAAAATACAAGGCTGAACATGAACAGCCTTTGCCTTACTTCAACTTTTCTACTGTAGAGGACCCATGTAAGGTTTATAATGACAAGATACTCACAAACTGTAGAGGTACTAGTGCATATTCATTTACACTACATAGGAATGTGTCAACTCGTAATTCTGAGAATAATGAACAGGGAGAAATTGGCTGTGCTAGAGAGAATGGACTAGTTGATGTTCCAAAATTATGTTCTTCACCGGACTTGATGGACCATAAACATTTAAATGTTGTGTCTGGTGGGAGCAGCTGGGAAAAATTGCTGAGTAGTTTTGGAAAAACTGTCAATTGTGATGATACTCGAAAACAAAGTTTGTCATCAACATTTGAGATACCACTTGATATTATAATCGACAAGTGCTTACTGCAGGAAATCATGCTTCAGTATCCTTTCCTTTATGTTTATTCTGGTAAATTGATTGATTAGTTTGTGTATATTGCTTCTATTTCTCTGGATGTACTTAGATTAAACTAGTATGGATTTATCATGAATACCCTATTCAGTGAAGTCTAAATCTGGTCATTCCAATCCCATCTTATTATTTGTCAGTAGTATCACTGTTTGTAATGGGTCAATGCAATCTCAATTGGCTTCTTTACTGATGCCGTAATACATAGCAAAACTGGAACACAATGGACTTATAAGGGATTTTTATTGTTTTGGTGATGCAACCTGTCAGAATGGGTTTCAAAATTGTCTGATCAAGAAGCTAAAAACCATGAAGGATCTCTATACGTTAGTATTTTATTTTGAGTGGTTTAAAATGTGAGAATGCTTCATTATGGTACTTCAATATTTCTTAAACCAAAACAAACAAACCTTGTACTTAAGTTGGGACATGCTACATGGACCAATTGATGGTATTTGAATTTCTGCTCTATAAGAGTTTATGTGTTTCAAATATTATTGTTATAACCAGATGCAATTTATGCAGCTAACTTGTTTAAAATATAATATGTTGAAGTGGATAATGCTAATTTCATGACTATGTGAAGGGTTTTATGTGTAAAAATTGACAAATGGAATAATTGCTAATTTGCTATACTGTCAGTTGTTATAATTGCAGATGGTGATGGTATGTTAGGTAACATATAAGCAACTGATAAATTAGTTTGAAAGTCTCTGATGACAGTTATGTTTTTAAGATGCAACTTTGTTGAATCAGTTTAATTAACACATTTTATTAATAGGTAAATGCTAATCAGTGCCATAAAGACAATGATTAAGGACTTACAATTAAACACTTTTTTATTGAAGTGTTATTAGTGTACTCTCACTATGATCTCCAATGCACCTGTGTAATTTCCAATTAAAATTTTCAATTTTTTTTTTTTCATTTCAACCAATGCCCATTGGTTAGCAAGATCTCTCTCAGATGATATATTTTCGGGAATTATCCTTTTTCATTTTGGTCCTTATTCCACGGTTGAAAAGTGTTGAGGTGCTCAATATAATGCTTTTAGGGAAGCACTCTGTACTAGTGCTGCTTGTCCTTAAAAATGTCAGATACAATTATGTCAGCAAGCTTACCATCAGTGTGCTCGAGGAAGCATTTAAGTTGCAAGATCATCTTTTGGCACTAAGGCGGTATCATTTTATGGAGTTAGCAGATTGGGCAGATTTGTTTATCTTGTCTCTTTGGCATCATGTATTCCTAAATTCTGATTCTGAATGACTTGTATAATATTTCATAGATTCATATCTGGCAGTCTGACTGTTGTCCTTATATAATGTTATGTTTACTCATTCTTTGGTTTACTTGAAATTGCAGAAGTGGTCTGTTACTGAAGCAAATGAGAGACTTTCAGAAATTCAAGGTCTACTTGAGTTGTCAATTCAGAAGTCTTCTTGTGAACAAGATTCTCACAAGGATATGCTGTTTGTGTACATGAAAGGACATGGGAAATTGCCTCTTTCTGCGTCTGCTATTGGTACATCCATACTACTATGAAAAGGGGATTCCCCAGATGATAACCAATTTTACTTTTCCTAAAGACGAAGTATTTTATTTTCATTACAATGGAAAGGACATTATTTCAAGTTAACTACAAACAGCAACCATATTTTTAGTGATACTTTTCTATTACATATTCCTGATTTAGTCAATTTTCATTTGATTTTTAAATTTAAAAATTGTCCAGCCATTTTATATAATTAAATAAGAAAGGTTTTCAGTTTCCATTTGAGTGCCTTTATGGCATATTACTTTACTCATTTCCTGTATAAATAACAATCACCACAAAATAATTTACTAAGAACAACTTTGATTAGCTTTTGGTTTTTGTACTTTTATTGATAGCAGTTGTTATTGTTATTTTTTTTAGTTTCATTGCTTGTGTGAGAAGCACGCCCACCAATTACTCTCACTTTGGCATCAATTAATGAATTTGTAAATATTGGCAGGGGTTCGCTCTTTTGATTTCTTAGGGCTGGGTTACCATGTGCATTGGCCACTCAGTATTGTTTTAACACCTGCTGCATTGAAAATATATGCTGATATATTCAGCTTTTTGATACAAGTGAAGCTTGCCATTTTTTCATTGACAGATGTATGGTGCTCATTAAAGGTGTGATTTCTTGGAGTTTTTCCTTTTCTTCTTTTCCTTGTGTTCATTGTTACAAACATGCGTTTGTTATCTTATATCTCTTAAATATATTTGTGATTTCTGTCTATATAATGAATGGACCACTGCATGTCTAAGTATAAGTTAGAATTAGCAATAACACATACCAGGTTTCTACCTTAGTACCTTGAATGAATTAATTAATAAAACGTGATTCGATGATAGGAACAGACCACTTATCCAAGTGCTGTGCCATATTCTGGTTGAATGTGTTCCAGTGGAATGAATCTGTTCTCTCTTTCTAGTTCTGATACAAATTATTTTATGTGTAAAAAATCTTTCTTATTTATAAAAAGAATGAAGGGGGTTGTTCAAAAATGGAGTTCTTAGTGTCGGAAATACTTTAATGTCTTAGGAAATTGTAGATTCTTGTCTCACATGATAAAATGCATTTAGTATTCACAAGAGTTAATATTTGGGAAATTGCACTTATTTACTGTAAAGCCTGGGGAATTGTCCGCTAGCAAGATTCTACGATATTTGCATTCTGCATTGTATTTAATAAGAGATCCTTGAGAATCTGATAGGTTCGCTTTGTGACAGCTGTATCTGAAACATATTAAATAGTCCAGGGACAGTTGAAGGGGGAAACTTTTTTGGGACAGAAAGGATTAGAAGGATTGTGGAGAGTGAGGTTCTCTCAACGACCTCTGTGTGTATACTTATTTTCTTTCAATTTTGGTGAACAGGACTTGAGGGATGCAACCAACAAAGATCGAAATTCTGAACTACAACTTGAGTCAGGGCATCTTAATATATTGATGAAGATGAGGTACTGAAAGTAGTTGTTTATCTAAATGCATGGACACATAATTAATATTTGATATCAAGGGCCTTTCTCTGTAAATAGCAAACTTTTAGGATAAAAAATATTCTCAATATCTCTATAGTAATTAGGAAATGAATATCTTCAAAATCTTCCTATTTATTTCAGTATATTTTTATTCCCATTTTTAAAGGTTGTGGTTTTCACAACCAGATATAATGAGAATGTAATTTGGTGTGATTGATATCAATAAAATAATTCTTTAGTTTTCAACTTAGTATCAGAATTCCCAATCTTGGGAGCCCTGATTCCCCTGCCTCATTAATCGTTGTCATTGTTGTTGTTCCCCATCGTTGTTGAGGTCAGTGGTGGGACAGAAAGGTGTGCCCCACCCACCATTGCTACAAAGAATGTTGTTAGAATCTTTTAAGAGCCAAGAGGTGGCCATTTAACCGGCCTTCTTTTTCTACAAATCAAAGCAATAAGAGTTGAATCTTTATTATCTTTTTGTGTTTTCCCATGTCTAGTATGGAAGCTCCTAAAGAGGATTGTTTTCTCAAAAAAAAAAAAAAAAAAACCTAAAGAGAATATGTACTAGATCTACATAAAAACAAATAGGTAAACTTAGAGGTAGAACTAGAATCATAGAGTTGTAAGTGAAGAGAGCTCTCCTGTAAAAAAAAAAAAAAAACCCACTATCAGATATTGGTATGAAAACTTATTTCTTTATCACACACAAGATCAGAGATATTGCTTGTGTAGTTAGTGTGGTTAGTCAATTTATACATGATCTAAGAAAAAGACACATGCAAGCAGTTGACAAAATTATTTAGTACTTGAAGTCAAGCCTAGGAAGATGTTACACGTTGACCCTGAAGATATATATTGACGCAAGTTATGTATAGGTTATTGATAGAAAATCTACATTTGGGTACTGTATGTTTCTTGGAGAAAGAAAACAGGATAGAGTATCTTGTTCTAATGTAGAAGTTGAAGTTCAAGCCCTTGCTCAATGTGTGTGTGAAGGACTCTACATAAAGATCATACCTGATGACCTTAAAATTAAGGTTGACATCCATATGAAATTGTACTATGCTAATAAGTCAGCCATGAACATTGTCCATAACCCAATGATAAGACTAATCATATTGAAATTTTCATCGAAGATAATCTTGACAGAGGCCTAGTGGTTACAACTCATGTTCCTAAAGCAATTTAGAAAACAGATGTTTTCACTTAAAGACTTCCTCAAGGCAGATTCCAGGATCTTGTAGGCAAGTTGAGAATGATTGATATTCATTTACCAACTTGAGGGGGAGTATTGTAAACAACAACTTATTGGGATAAAATGTATTCTCAATATCTTATAGTAATTAGGAAAAAATATCTTTAAAATCTATTTATTTCAGCATATATTTATTTCCTCTTTTAAAGGTTTTGGTTATTACAAATGAGATGTTGAGAATGTAATTTGGTGTGATCGATATCAATAAACTAATTCTTTAGTTTTCAACTAGATTCTGTATCTATTTTCATGGACGGAAGCATGTTGGAGGTTGAGATGGTATGGTCTGGGTAGGGTCTAAGAGATATAACACTTATCCATTTTTTTTCCCACTTATTATAAAGGGATACTTAATGAGCACTTTTAAATATTGAAGATGAACTTTTGTATTGATATTTGTAATTCTAAGCATCGTTGTTCGACTTTCAATGGCAGGCACCAGATAAACCATTTTGTATCTACTTTGCAGCAGTATGTAGAGTCACAGTTATCTCATGTATCATGGTGCAGGTTTCTTCATTCCCTTGAGCATAAGGTTTGAGACAAATTCTTCTAATTTGTATAGCTATTTTATTTAGTTATCATTCTCTAAGCATCTTTTTACTCAATTAAACGAACAATTTGTTTTGTAACTGCTTATGCAATGTGTTTTGTAGAAAATTACTTCTTAGGGGTACTGGTACAAATTGAGTATACTTGGACTTGGGTACTTATCAAAGTTAATTTTAGAAAAAAAAAATTAAATAAATTGCATGCATTGAGTATGACTAATACAATTAGGCACAACTTGAATTATAGCTAGGTGTGCCCTATGTATTAGATAGGTCTTGTTTTTTTTTTTTTTAAAAAAAACTTTTTTAGGTAAATTTAGGGGGGGTTTCAGTCTTTTTCTCAAATTTCAATTTTTCCTATTTAATTTAATCCATTCATCATTCTTTCTTTATGAGTTGTGAGATTGTTAATATCTTTTATTGTAAAGCTCATAAATCAAAATCGTACAATTTTTCATTATTTCTAAGTCCTTTGACCTTTGTGATGTAATTCTTGTGTATATTGCTAATATCAGATATCTAATAACGATCAAAGGGTAGAACTCATGCTTTGAGTTTGGTGACTTGATTTTTGTCATTGCTGTATGTCTGTACCTCCGATTTCAATAGGGTTCTACTGATCAAGGATGTCCAGCAGATGCAGCATGGGTTAATGACTTAATAGAGCTGAATAAGGGCAGCTGCTTGTTATTACAGTAGTTAGAAGGGGTTGGTTCTAAATAGGGGAAATCAGATTAGAGGGAGTCATTTTGTGAATATAATAGTTTGTGTGTGAAAGGATAAATTCTTTTTAAAGGGGCACCTTGTAGGAGAGACTTGTCTCCTTTGTTGTGTAGATTTTTGTTCAACCAACAATATCCTTCATATATCTTCTCTCCATTGTGACAGGCTTAATGTTAATGCATAGCATGGCATGCAAGCAAATTTGGAAATATTTTGTTTATGTGAGATGCTTTTAAGATTCTCTTGTAGGAACTTATAAACAAATTTTGGAGTCATCTTAGCTGCATCTCCATTATAGTTTTTAAATGTAATAGAAATACAAAAAAGTTACACCACATATTTGTTGCATGGTGCATCAATTGTCTTGTGATGGAGATCAAGTGAATAAAGTCACAATCGAATCGTGACACTTTGGACTGCTACACTCTTAAATAGAAAGTGTTACACTCTGACTATCAATTATAGTTTTTGGTCTAGTGATAAGTGTTTAATCCAACAATTGGTATGAGAGTCAAGGTCACGAGTTCGATTTCCAATTGAGCAATTATTCAAGGGGAGATTGTTGTAACTTGCACAATCATTTCGTGATGTAGATTAGGTGGGTTGAGTCACAATCGAAGGTTTCAATTCCTAGTGACACAATTGCCATGGGGGAGATTGTTACACGATATATCAATTGTCCTGTAGCAAAGGTCAATTGGATCAAGTCACAATTGAATTGTTGCATTTGGACTATTTGCTCTTAAGTAGAAAGAGTTACATTGACTATTAGTTATAGCTTTTGACTTAGTGGTAAGCACTCGATCTAACAATATTAAGGATTATAGAAAGATCACCTCTGTTGATTTTGATTTACCATACTTTCCTTCTACCTCACTCAATTGTCCATTTCATAGTTTTCAGTTTATGATAACTTTGATGGCTAGATCTTGTCTACATGACCTAGAATTCAATTTCATTATAACCTTTTGGATATTCCTGCCATTTATTATGCAGGTGAAAGATATGATGGATCTTGAATCAGTGCACATGGAATATCTTGCTGATTCATTATGCATGTAAGTTTACATTTACTTGATGATTACAATCTATGGGGACAGTTATTAAAAAAGGTTAATTTAGGTGCATTTATTTTGTGCAAATAGTGAATAAATAAGGTAAATTTTCAATTAGTAATTCTGTCAAGTTTTCTTCTATGTTAGATTTCTACCAAGTTAATATTATCAGAGTCACTGATGCACATCTTGGTACCACATGCAATGTCTGCTGGATAGTGGATCTTGATGTGTGGTCAAATGCTTGTTCATTGTTAAGATAGTTGTTTATTATCTATTGACACAGATTTTATAAAGCTGCTTATTATTGTCTCTAGAGAGGTCTAGGCTTTTTCAGTCTCAAATATATATAAAATATGTGCATCAGTGGAGTACTTTGAACCCACTGATTTTCCCCTTAACTTTCAAGTATCATTATAGGCCTATCCGTCTTGTTGTGTGTTAAAGCAGATGGATAATAACTTCTACGTATTTTTATATAAAGTGGAACTGCTTTCCTATATACTTATCCCTAAGCTTTCATGTCTCATTGTTAATGTTTGCTTTTCTCTATACACAAGAAGCTTTGTCTATTAGATTGAATATGTATTTGCAATGTGCGCCTTCCTAATGCCTTATTAGTAGACAATAATATTGGCATGATGGTTGAGTTTACCTGTTACTGCCTCCATAACTGAATCAAGAGTTTTTATGGGAGTATTAAAATAATTTCACCTACTAATGCATCCAAATACAGGGGAGTTGTGCTGCTTTCTCATTTCTTGAAAATATTTGAACTGTGATGAATTGCTTTCTAATACCAGTAGGTGTGAATTTATTATAGCATCTTAGGGCTGAAGCCAACTTTCACCATGGCTTTAATATTTGAGGAGTGATCAAATTCATAATGAATTCGTAAATCATAGTAAGGTGTCTATTGTCATTGAAAGCGAAAAATGTTAGCAATGCATTCTTTATCATTTAATGCATTCTTTATCATTGGGTGAGCTTCATGCAGGTTCCACCAAAAATGTTTTTTTTTTTTTTTTTATGAAATTTGCATAAAATTCATTTTTTAATATTTTTTTGAAATAATTTTAATATATTTTCTTTTTTTATTTTTTTTATATTTATCTGTTATTTTTATTATTGTGAGAGATTTATGTAGGTTTCTATAAAAATTTTTTTTTTTTTTTTTTCATGAAACTTGCATGAAATTCATTCAATAATAGAGGTTGGAAAGAATGTTGGAAGCATTGCCTATTTTAGTCTTGACACATTTGCCC
>Ga0099824_1004891_pt1 | contig 19105 bp, 18 predicted proteins | sample SiratrowhiteBW_FD_76837 | JGI IMG/M metagenome (GOLD analysis project Ga0099824, IMG submission 76837) | Root nodule microbial communities of legume samples collected from California, USA - Siratro white BW | ecosystem: Host-associated > Plants > Roots > Nodule | place: USA: California... | reverse complement strand
TTTCCTAAAATGCGTATTCGATTTTCTACTTCAAATCCGCAGGATATGCATGAGAGCATTTTGCATGTTATTGCGAAATATCCGAATATCTGTAAGCATATTCACTTGCCGGTTCAATCTGGAAGTAACAGAATTTTGAAGGAGATGAATCGTCTTCACAGCCGTGAAGAATATATGGCTCTGATTGATAAAATTAGGGCGATTGTTCCTGATGCTTCGATTTCGCAGGATATGATTGCCGGTTTCCCAACAGAAACAGAAGAAGATCATCAAGATACGTTAAGCTTAATGGAATATGTAAAATATAATTTCGGTTATATGTATTCGTATTCTGAGCGCCCTGGAACTTTGGCTGGAAGAAAAATGAAAGATGATGTGGAAGAGGAAACAAAAGCCAGAAGATTGCAGGAAATTGTTGATTTACAGCAAAAACATGCTTGGTTTAGAAGCGAGGAATTTGTTGGAAAAACAGTTGAAGTTTTAGTTGAAAAAGTTTCTAAAAAATCTAAAGATGAATTCTCAGGGAGAAACTCTCAGAGCATTACGGTTGTTTTCCCAAAAGAAAATTACAAAATTGGAGATTTCGTAAACGTAAAAATTACAAGCTGTACTTCTGGAACACTGAAAGGTGAAGCTGTAGGATATTCTGAAATGAATTAATTTTTAACCGCAAATTACACAATTTCCGCAAATTATTTTTTTATGATTGATGGCAACGAATATTACTACAAGAAAGATCAAAATTATCAAATTGTAGGCATATGCATGGAAGTACATAGATTATTAGGACCCGGATTACTTGAAATTGTATATAAAGATGCATTAGAAATTGAATTTAAAAATAACAACATTCCGTATCATCGAGAAAAAGAATTTGCAATTGAATATAAGGGAACTATTTTGCCTCATAAATTTTATGCCGATTTTGTTGTTTATGATGACATAATATTAGAAGTAAAATCTGTAAAAGAAATCTGTAATGATCATCTTGCTCAAACATTAAATTATATGAAACTAGCAGATACCCCTGTTGGAATAATTGCAAATTTTCAAAACAAATCATTAGTACACAAAAGATTGATAAATTCATAAACAGAATTTGCGCTAATTTGTGTAATTTGTGGTTAATTTAATAATAAACATTTTTAACGGATTTTAAAAGAATCTGGTTAATCACTTTAATTTGTGGCAAAAGATAAAAAATTATAGGCCAAAAGTTTAAACGTTAAAGGTCAAATCAAAAACTTGAAACCTGAAACAAAAAAACTTGAAACAAAAAACTATATGGAAACAGTTCAAGCAATAAAACAACGATTTGAGATTATTGGTAATGATCCAAAATTAAATCGTGCTATCGAAAAAGCCATTCAGGTTGCTCCAACTGATATTTCGGTTATGGTAACTGGGGAAAGTGGTGTTGGTAAAGAAAATATTCCAAGAATTATACATTCGCTTTCACATAGAAAGCATGGTAAATATATTGCCGTAAACTGCGGTGCAATTCCAGAAGGAACTATTGACAGTGAACTTTTTGGACACGAAAAAGGTGCTTTTACGGGTGCAACAAGCACACGTGAAGGTTATTTTGAAGTGGCAGACGGCGGAACAATTTTCCTTGACGAAGTTGGTGAATTACCACTGACTACTCAGGTAAGATTACTTCGTGTTTTAGAAAACGGTGAATTTATAAAAGTAGGTTCATCTCAGGTTCAAAAAACCAATGTCCGCATTGTTGCTGCAACCAATGTGAATTTATTTAATGCTATAGAAAAAGGTAAATTCCGTGAAGATTTGTACTATCGTTTAAGTACAGTCGAAATTACTTTGCCGCCTTTGCGCGAAAGAAATGATGACATTCATTTGTTATTCAGGAAGTTTGTGGCAGATTTTGCTCATAAATATAAAATGCCGCCTTTAAGACTTGACGACGATGCTGTTCAGCTTTTGCAAAAATTCAGATGGAGCGGGAATATTCGTCAGCTTCGAAATGTGGCTGAACAGATTTCTGTTTTAGAAACCAATCGCGATATCAATCTTGCGACTTTACAATCTTATTTGCCAGCTGAAGGAAGCAATTTGCCTTCTGTTATCAGCGACAGCAAAAAAGAAAGCGATTTTAGTACAGAAAGAGACATATTATATAAGGTGCTTTTTGATATGAGAAGCGATCTGAACGATCTGAAAAAACTGACTTTAGAATTGATGAAAAACGGATCTTCTAAAGTGCAAGATATTAATCCAAATCTAATTCAGAAAATATACGGAAATCAGCAGAACGACAGCGAAATTGATTTTGAAGAAGAACCGAGAACCGCTGTTATGACAACACCTACTGTTCGCGAAGATAACTATCAGATACAGGATGATAATTATTTATTTGCTGAAACTATCGAGGAAGAAGAGGTTTTACGTTTGGAACAAAAAGAAATCGAAATGATCAAAAAATCATTAGAGAAAAACAAAGGAAAACGCAAAGCGGCAGCAGATGAATTGGGTATTTCCGAAAGAACTTTATACCGCAAAATCAAGCAATTCGATTTATAAAAATAATTAAATTACAATTTCGAATTCCAAATTCCAATTACCTATATTTGGCTCAATTGGAATTTGGAATTTAAAAATTGGGATTCCCTCTTAAATATTATGAAAAAAATATATTCTCTTTTCGCATTATTAAGCCTTTTTATGTTAAGTGGCTGTTCTGTTTACAACTTTACAGGAACTGGAAAAATCGATGCCAAAACATTTCAAGTCAACTTTTTTCAGAATAATGCCGATTTAATTGAACCTGGAATCGATAGGACCTTCACCTTGGCCTTACAGGATTTGATTATGAACCAAACGAACTTAAACTTGGTTAGCAATGGCGGTGATTTGGTCTATGAAGGAGAAATTATCGATTACAGAATAACACCCATGACGGCAACTGCTGTAGATGCAAATGGCCAAGCGGGAGCAGCTCAAAACCGTTTATCGATTCGTGTCAATGTACGATTTATGAATAAAAAGAAAGAAACAGATGATTTTGAAAAGGCTTTTGAATTCTATTATGATTTCCCTGGAAGAGACTTACCGACAGGTTCTGTTTTAACTGAAGCAATTAGAGTTATTTTTGAAAGAATCACACAAGACATCTTTAATGAGTCATTGGCAAAATGGTAGTTTTTAACTTGCTTGTTGAATCGTTTAATCGATTAAACAGCTAAAAACAAATCAACGATTAAACAATTAACCAATCAAACCAAAAAATAAAGAATGAACGTTAGCGATTATACCTACTTAATGAACAAACCCGATGCTATTACAGAAAAGCAAGCGGATGCATTAGGCAGTGTTTTGAATGAATTTCCGTATTTTCAAAGTGCACGTGCATTGCGATTAAAAGGACTTTACAATCAAAATAGTTTTAAGTATAATTATGCTTTAAAGGTAACTGCTGCATATACTGCAGATCGTTCTGTTTTATTTGATTTTATTACTTCTGAAGCTTTTACTTCTATTCAGAATGATTTCTACGAACAAAAATTGAGAGATCTTCTCGAAATTACCGTTTTTGATAGTGAAATTATTTCGCCTGAGCAAATCCAGAAAGCTATTGAAATAAAGACAGAACTTGAGGAACAGCCTGTTCAAGATACAATTAAAGAAACTGCAATTTCTTCAATTGAAACTCCTTCGGTTATAAAAATCGAAGAACCAATAAAAACTCAGGAGACAATAAAAGCTGAAGAACCCATAATTACTGAAGAACCTAAAAAAGTTCCTGAAATTGACCCTTCTATTTTCCTTGCCATAAAAGAAGCACATTCGGTTACCTTTGAGAAACCAGTAATAGCAGAAGAGCCTAAAAAACTTCCAGAAATAGATCCGTCTATTTTTCTTGCAATCAAAGAAGCCCATTCGGTTACTTTTGAAAAACCGGTAATCGAAACCGAAAATAAGGTTGATTCTGCAGATTCAATTTCAAATATTGAAAAAGAGGAAGAAGAAACTAAAGCTTTAGTTGAAGAAATAGAAGAAGAAACAATAATAAAGGAAGAACCTAAAATTGATCGTGTTGAAAATTCTATTTTAAGCTCGATAAAAGTTTCTGAAACTCCTTCTGTCACCGATCCTGAATCTATAATTGCAGTTGAAGAACATAAATTTGATCGTATTGAAAATTCTATTTTAAGTTCGATTAAGGAATCAGAAGCTGCAACTGCTGAACAACAGTCTGCAAAAACCGAGGAAATAAAAGTTGATCGTATTATAGAAGAACCTGTTTTAAATTCGGTCGAAGAAGATGAAGATGACAGCGTTATCGAAGAAATGATCATTCCGGAATTTAAAATGAATACCATTGAACGATCTATACTTTCTTCGATTAAAGAAGCTGAAACAAAAACACCTGAAGAACCAAAAGAAGAAATTCTAGAAGTTCTGCAATCTGAGGATAAAGACGAAGAGGAAATTCAGGAAGAAAATGAGGAACCAATTGAAGAAATAATCGAAGAAGAAGAAGAACCTAATGAACCTGCAAAAACCGCAGCAGAGCATTTAGAAATCGGAAAACCTTTAGATTTTTCTCTTAACGAAAAACATTCATTCCAAGAATGGCTTCAATTATCTCGTACAGAACCAATTGACCGCTCAAACGAAGTTTCTCCAGAAGAAAAAGCTAAAATTGAAGCGGCAAAAGAAGAAGAAAGACAGAAAAAGGCTGAAATTATCGATAAATTTATCGAAAACAATCCAAAAATTTCTCCAATAAAACCTGGCAACAGTGCTCCAGCAGTTCAAATTGAGACCAATATAGAGGACAATTCATATTTAATGACAGAGACTTTGGCTAGAGTTTATCTGGAACAAAAGAAATATACAAAAGCAATTCAGGCATATGAAATATTAATTTTGAAATATCCAGAAAAAATTACTTTCTTTGCAGACCGCATATCGGATATTAAGATTTTACAACAAAATAACAATAACAATAATTAAGTAATGAGCACATTTTCAATTTTTTTAGTTTTAATCACAATAGTTTGTTTTCTATTGATCGTAGTTATCATGGTACAAAACCCTAAAGGAGGCGGATTGTCTTCTACTATCAGCGGAACGCAAATGTTAGGTGGAGTACAAAAAACAACTGACTTTTTAGATAAAAGTACTTGGACTTTGGCTACTGTTTTAATTGTGCTAATTTTACTTTCAAGCTTAAGCTTCTCTGGATCTTTAAGCGATACTGAATCTAAAATCATTGACAAAACTGAAGCTCCTGTAAATGCACCTGCAGCTCCAGCACAAGGAACTACTCCTGCACCTGCAACACCAGCACCTGCAGCGAAATAATTGTAGCTCGATATAAAAATCTAATGCCAGCCTGTCAAAGCTGGCATTTTTTTTAAGAAAAAATGTCAGTTTTTCTAGCGTGGCACAATTTCTGAAAGTTTATAGAACAGAAAAAAAAGTATAACTTATTAATAAATATAAAAATCATGGCTTTAAACATTAAACCGCTTTCAGACCGCGTACTTATTGAGCCTGTTGCAGCTGAAACCAAAACTGCCTCAGGTATTTTTATTCCAGATACTGCCAAAGAAAAACCTCAAAAAGGTACTGTTGTAGCAGTAGGAAACGGAACTAAAGATCATACTATGACTGTAAAAGTTGGAGACACTGTTCTTTATGGTAAATATGCAGGAACAGAGTTAAAACTAGAAGGCACTGATTACCTAATCATGCGTGAGGATGATATTTTAGCGATTATCTAAAAATATTGTATTAAGTACGGAGTATTAAATTAAGAACTTCATTTAACTTGAAACAAATCAAACTTTAAACAAAAATTAAAATGGCAAAAGACATAAAATTTGATATTGAAGCACGTGACGGTTTAAAACGTGGTGTTGATGCATTAGCAAATGCTGTAAAAGTAACTCTTGGACCAAAAGGTCGTAACGTAATCATCGGAAAATCATTTGGCGGACCGACTGTTACTAAAGATGGTGTTTCTGTTGCAAAAGAAATCGAATTAAAAGACGCATTAGAAAATATGGGTGCGCAAATGGTGAAAGAAGTGGCTTCTAAAACCAATGATTTAGCTGGAGACGGAACTACAACTGCTACAGTTTTAGCTCAAGCGATCGTAAAAGAAGGTCTTAAAAACGTTGCTGCAGGTGCAAATCCAATGGATTTGAAACGCGGTATCGACAAAGCTGTTGAAACTATCGTGGCTGACTTAGCAAAACAAGCTAAAGTGGTTGGAAGCGATTCTGACAAAATTCAGCAAATTGCTTCTATCTCTGCTAACAATGACGAAGTTATTGGTGAATTAATCGCTACAGCTTTCGCTAAAGTTGGAAAAGAAGGTGTTATCACTGTAGAAGAAGCTAAAGGAACTGATACTTTCGTTGACGTTGTTGAAGGTATGCAGTTTGACAGAGGATACCTTTCTCCTTACTTCGTAACAAATCCGGAGAAAATGGAAGTTGAATTAGACTCTCCATACATCTTATTATATGACAAAAAAGTTTCTTCTTTAAAAGAATTACTTCCAGTTTTAGAGCCAGTTGCACAATCAGGAAAACCATTATTGATTATCGCTGAAGATGTTGACGGAGAAGCTCTTTCTACTTTAGTAGTAAACAAATTAAGAGGTGCTCTTAAAATTGCTGCTGTAAAAGCTCCAGGTTTTGGAGACAGAAGAAAAGCAATGTTAGAAGATATCGCAATCTTAACTGGAGGTACCGTTATCTCTGAAGAAAGAGGATATACTCTTGAAAATACAACTATCGAAATGCTAGGAAACGCAAAAAGAGTTTCTATCGATAAAGACAATACAACTATCGTAAGCGGTGCTGGTGAGGCTGATATCATCAAAAATCGTGTAAACCAAATTAAAGGTCAGATGGAAACTACTACATCTGATTACGATAAAGAAAAATTACAAGAGCGTTTGGCTAAATTAGCTGGAGGTGTTGCTGTTCTTTATGTTGGTGCAGCTTCTGAAGTTGAAATGAAAGAGAAAAAAGACAGAGTAGATGACGCCTTACACGCAACTCGTGCTGCTGTAGAAGAAGGAATCGTTGCTGGTGGGGGTGTTGCTTTATTAAGAGCGAAAATTGCTTTGGCTGACTTAAAAGCTGACAACGCTGACGAAGCTACAGGAATTCAAATCGTTTCTCGCGCTGTTGAAGCTCCATTAAGAACTATCGTTGAAAACGCTGGTCTTGAAGGATCTGTTGTTGTAGCAAAAGTTTCTGAAGGAAAAGGTGATTTCGGATACAACGCAAAAACCGACGAATATGTAGATATGCTTACTGCAGGAATTATCGATCCTAAAAAAGTAACTCGTGTGGCTCTTGAAAACGCTGCATCTGTTTCTGGAATGATTTTAACTACAGAATGTGCATTAATTGATATTAAAGAAGAAAATGCCGGAGGCGGAATGCCAATGGGAGGCGGAATGCCAGGAATGATGTAATTCATTCTTTTCTTAAAACTTAAAACGCCAGATGAATGTCTGGCGTTTTTTTTTGATAGCCACGAATTCACGAATTATTTTTTTCTAATCTTTACATATACTTTTATCTGCACAGATTACACAGATTAAAAGAATTATAAATCTGTTCTAAACTTACTTTACACAAAGCATTCGTGTAATTAATTACAACTATTTTTTAAACACAAAGATTTGAAGAAATAATTCGTGAATTCGTGGCAATTTTTTTTCACACAAAACATTCCCATAATTAATGATAACTATTTTCAAACGCAAAGATTAGAAAAAAATAATACGTGAATTCGTGGCTATCACCTTTATTTAACATTCTCTTTTTCTTTACAAAATCCGTTATCTATACCTTTGCGGTTCTATTTAAAATTGCAAAATGAGAAAATTCACAACTCACCTTTTATCTTTTACATTTTTACTTCTTACAACTTTTTTACAAGCCCAAAACAGCAAAGACAATTATGTAGTTTTAGTTTCTATGGATGGATTTCGTTGGGATTATGGCAAAATGTATAATCTTCCAAATCTGAAGCAAATTGAAAAAGAGGGTGTTCATGCAAAATCAATGAAACCGTCTTATCCTAGTAAGACTTTCCCAAATCATTATTCTATCGTTACGGGACTTTATCCAGATCATCACGGAATTATCAATAATGTTTTCTACGATTCTTCTCTAAATCAGTCTTTTTCATTATCAAGCAATGCTAAAAACGATTCAAGATTTTATGGCGGAAATCCGATTTGGAATTTAGCTGAACAGCAAGGTGTAAAAACTGCTTCTTTCTTTTGGCCAGGTTCTGACATTGACAAAAGGAATCCGAGCTATTTCAAAAATTACGATGGTAAAGTCCCATATGGAGCCAGAATAGATACGGTTATGAAATGGCTACAGCTACCAGAAAAACAGCGCCCACATCTAGTGACTTTGTATTTCGACGAACCAGATCATACAGGTCATAATTTTGGGCCGCTTTCGCCAAAAACTGAAAAAACAGTAATCAAAATGGATTCCATTATTGGAGAAATATCTAAAAAGCTAGATCAGCTGCCTATTGGAAAACAAATCAATTTGATTATCGTTTCAGACCACGGAATGGCCACTATCAGCAATGATAAAAAAGTAGCAGTGTTAGATTACCTAAAACCAGAATGGTTGGATTATAAAGACGTAATTAATCCAATTATGAGTATACAGGCAAAACCTGGTTATCAGGATTCAATTGCCAATGCTTTGAAAAAAGTGCCTCATATTAAATTCTGGAAATCAACTGAGGTTCCAAAAAGATTACACTACGGAACAAATCCTCGCGTGCATGATTTTGTCATTGAAGCCGATAAAGGCTGGAGTTTAGTAAGCAAGGAAAGCACTCATATAAATGGCGGAACGCATGGCTATGACAATAATGAAAAAGATATGCATGCCATTTTCTACGCAAAAGGTCCTGCGTTTAAAGTCAATAAAAAAATAAAAACGTTTCAGAATGTTTCGGTTTATCCTTTAATTGCTCATATTTTAGGTTTACAAGTAGGCGAAATTGATGGAAAATTGAGCGATGTTGAGAATGCGCTTCGCTAAAATTAGATAATGTGTCAATTTGATAATTAGATAATTTTTGAATTGGAATAATTAACAAACTGAATTGCCTCCAGCTTTAGCTGGAGGTTCACGTATTTAAACAACTTGAAAGGCTTTAGCCAAACTAGCAAGTTTGGCTAAAGCCTTTTTCTTATGCACTTTTTATTCCTCCAGCTAAAGCTGGAGGCAACTCAATTTATCTATTCCATAATCGAATGTAATCTTGAGCGGAGTCGAAAGTCGCTCCAATTAGTATGTAAGCTTCTACTTCGCTTAGCCTGACAAAACTGAATTAATTATAGAAAACCAAACCCGACAGGTTTTAAAACATGTCGGGTTTATTGCAATATTAGAGTTTTCTAATTGGAATTTTCTAATTGTCAAATTACCACATTCTCTAATTAAAAAGCCGTTGAAACAGAAACTGATTTCCAGCTTTCCAATTCTGCTTGAACACTTGCTATTTTTTGATTCGCCATATTATAAGCATCTTCGCCCAAAAACAAGTGTAATGGCGGATTCTGATCGTTACTCACTTTGATTAAAGCTTCCGCTAATTTCACAGGATCGCCCGGCTGATTTTGATTGATATCTTCTTTGTGCGCACTTTCAGATTGCCTCACTTCTTTATATTCCGCAATTGGATTTTCAGGCAACAATAATGAACTATCTTTTAAGAAATCGGTTCTAAAATAGCCCGGATAAACGATTGTTGCATGAACTCCAAATGGTTTTATTTCTGCCGCTAAAGATTCTGTCAAGCCTGCAACTGCAAATTTTGTAGAACAGTAAATTCCCCAACCCGGAAATTCTCCATAATAACCGCCAACAGAAGAAATATTGAAGATATGCCCCTTTTCATTGGCACGAAAAATTGGCATTGCATTTCTAATTACATTTAATAATCCGAAAACATTTACTTCGTAGTTTTTTCTAGATTCTGCGTCGCTTAATTCTTCTAATGCGCCTAATAAGCCATAACCAGCATTATTGACCAAAACATCAATTGTTTTAAAATGGTTTACGGTTTTGTCAATTGCATTTTTAACGCTTTTTTCGTCTACCAAGTCCATTTCTAAAGGAAGAAAACTTTCCGACAAACCGCCCAATTCTTTAACTAAAGAAGCTTCACTTCTTGATGTTGCCGCTACTTTATAACCTTCTGCTAATAATTTTTTAGCCAATTCCAATCCAAGTCCTTTTGAAGCACCTGTGATAAACCAAACTTTTTTATTGTCCATGATTTTAATTTTTTACGTTATAATTATAGGACAAAGTTACAAGTGAAGTACTTCTCAAATATTGAAGCAATCAAACAAGAAGTTGCAAAAATCAAACAATTTCTGCTAAACGATAGTTTTTTGGCGAAACTCGAACATTTTTCTTGAAGAAATTAATAAAATGAGATAATTCTTCGAAGCCTAAACACCACGCAATTTCATTAATATTCCAATTAGTTTGCTTCAATAAAATCATGGCTTCTTGAACAATTCTCTCTCCAATAATCTGAGAGGTTGTTTTTCCAGTTGTTTCTTTTAAAGCTTTGTTCAAATGGTTTACATGCACATTTAACTGATTTGCATATTCCGAAGGTGAGCGAAAATTAATCTGCTGAGAAATCGATTCAACAGGAAATTGTCGTTCTAACAATTCTAAAAACAAAGAAGAAACACGAATTGTAGCGTTCGATTTACTGTATAATGAAGCAGTTACAGTTTGCGTTTTTAAAGCTAGGTGAATAATCTCAAAAACAAGATTTCTAAGCACATCATATTTAAAAGCATAATCAGAATTGATTTCATCAAACATTTTTAAATAAATCGTTTTTAAGGATTCTGCCAATTCAACAGAAACTGGAACAACAGGATTACCGCCTGGCTGGAACAACGGATATTCTTTTAAATTCCCAAACTGGCTAAAAAAAGCATCAGTAAAAATGCAGAAAAACCCAGTCTGGTTTTCATCGATATGTTCCCAACTGTACGGAATCTGCGGATTAGCAAAGAATAAAGCCTGATCTTCTATCGAAACAACTTTATCAGCATAATGCACTTTATTTTTTCCAATAATTAAACTGATTTTATAAAAGTCTTTTCGCGTATAAGGCAAAGGATTACAAGTACTTCCAATGTAATCATCCAGCTTAAAAACATTAAAATGTCCGATCTCCTTTTTTAGATTTTCGGGCATTCCTTTTATTTTTACTGTATAAAAATCCTCTAAAGTTTCTGTTAGTTTCATTTTGCAAAGTTACAAAAATCAAACATTCTATAATTAGAAAATTTGTCAATTAGAAAATACGATAATTTCGGATAATGTTTTAATTGTCACCCTGAGCGATCCCGACCTTTGGGAGAAAGATGCTCCAATTGGCATGTGGGCTTCGACTCCACTCAGCCCGACAAACCTATAAACATAACGAACCCGACAGGTTTCTAAAATCTGTCGGGTTTGCTTTTTGAGATACTTTGCGTAGACGCACTACAGTGCGTCTCTACAGAATATTAGGATGTGTGAATTAATTCACAATTAATAATTTACAATTAACCATTATTAAGACACTACTTTATAAGTAGGATCGTCAATAACATTCACCTTAATAACGGCATCAGCATTTTTTAGCAATTGTCTGCAGTCGGCGCTTAAATGCTCCAACTCTACAGTTTTGTTGAGCTGATTGTATTTCTTAGTAATATTGTTCAAAGCTTCAATCGCCGACATATCTGAAACACGGCTTTCTTTAAAATCGATTATAATATGATTCGGATCGTTCTGGATATCAAATTTCTCTAAAAAAGCAGTAGTAGAACCAAAAAATAACGGCCCAAAAATTTCGTAACGCTTTACTCCGTTTTCGTCAATATACTGCCTTGCGCGAATTCTTTTAGCACTTTCCCAAGCAAAAACCAAAGCCGAAATAATCACACCAATTAAAACCGCCAATGCCAAATTATGCAATACAATTGTAATTAAAGCCACTAGAATTCCAACAAAAATATCATGTTTGGGCATTTTATTAATAATCCTGAAACTTGCCCATTCAAAAGTAGTAATCGCCACCATCATCATAACTCCTACTAAAGCTGCCATTGGCAATTTTCCAATGACAGGCGCTCCAAAAAGTATAATCATTAAAATAGTCAAAGCGCCAATAATTCCCGCAAGTCTGGCTCTAGAACCAGCTCCAAGATTTACCAAAGTCTGCGCAATCATTGGACAGCCGCCCATTCCGTAGAAAAAACCATTTAAAATATTTGAGCTTCCCTGCGCTATACATTCTCTGTTGCTATTTCCTCGTGTTCCAGTAATTTCGTCGACTAAATTTAGCGTAAGCAAACCTTCCGTCAAACCAACCGCTGCAACAATTACCGAATACGGAAATATCACTTTTAAGGTTTCGAAAGAAAACGGAATATTCGGGACATGAAATGGAGGAAATCCGCCTTGAACCGAAGCGATATCTTCTACAGTTTTGGTTTCGATATTAAAAATAATTACGATTGCAAAAACGACCATAATAGCCACTAAAGATGCTGGAACTGCTTTTGTAATCTTCGGAAAAACCAAAACAATCGCAATTGTCAAAGCAACCAGACCTAACATAATATATAAAGGAGTTCCCTGAAGCCAAGCAACCTGACCATTAACAACCGTTTTAAATTGTTCCAACTGCGACATAAATATCACAACAGCCAAACCATTTACAAAACCAAACATTACGGGCTGCGGAACTAACCGAATAAATTTTCCTAGTTTAAAAAGTCCGATGCAGATCTGGACAACACCGCCAAGGGCAACGGCGGCAAAAACATATTCTATTCCGTGGGACTTCATCAAGGCAATCAAAACAATTACTGTTGCTCCTGCTCCGCCCGAAATCATTCCTGGTCTTCCTCCAAAAATAGCCGTCACCAATCCGGCAATAAAAGCTGCATATAAGCCAACTAATGGCGGAAATCCAGCCAAAATAGCAAACGACAACGATTCTGGAATCATAGTCATGGCAACAGTCAAACCTGCTAAAATTTCGTTTTTATAATTGACTTTCTGGCTAAAATCGAAGAGTTGGAACCTTTTTTTCATGGCGTAAAATTAGAAAAATAATACGCAAAAGAGTAAACCTTTTATACGATAAAAAGTTATTGAAAAACACTAGAACAAAAACAGTCAAATCAGGCTAACTGCTCTAGAAGAAAAATAAAAATAGAAAGTATAAAACTTAGCATTTCAGATTGGTTTTGAAATTAGAATATTACACAAAATACTTACAAAAATCAGAAATATATTAGCGTATTTACACCTGTTTTTACAAATGCAAAACTATTCCAATCGCACGCAGGCATAACCTAAATCGCATACATGATTCACAATAGTATCATATTGCAAATCAACACCTTCAATTCTCAAAATTTTATCACAATCTTCCAAATCAAAATTAATTTTATAATCTGGAAACTGATTTTTTATAGAGGCTAGGATATAATCTCGATCAGATTCTTTCTGGACATTTGTTTTAAAAATTTCCACAACCCCATCAGTATCTTTTAATTCTTTAAACTGGTACATTTTATTTTTATTAAAAAGATTTATAGAAACTCAGATCAAAAATAATGGAGAAGCCTTTATTTTAACAGCAATTTTATACCAATGGCGTATGATTTATACGAATGGCGTTGGTATAAATTATTCCTGATAAATGCTTACAAACTATACGATTATATTATTTTTGCCGCTATGACAATTGCAAAAATCTACCAAAATTTTTTTCTACGAAACTTAATCGTAAATACACTTGTTTATTTGGTCATTCTGGCCTGCATTTACGACGAAATAAGACTCAACGGACATAGCTGGTCTTATATTCTCAGCAAAATTGCCATGGGTTATTTCCCTTGCATTGTCTGGATTACGGTTTTTAACATCTGCATCATCAATCCTTTTTTATTTCACAAAAGGTTTAAAATCTTTTTTACGCTTCTTGCGGTCTATTGGACTGGTTTTTACTTTTTTATGAATTGGTTTTTTCCGCTTGTCGGATTAGGAAATTTAAAAGCGCTGCAGATTGTATCATTGATCATAAACGGCTGTTTTTTCTATTTTCTGCACATTGTGATTACCAAAAAAATGAGTCAGGCCGATAAAGACATTATGAATTTCAAATCGGAACTTTCGTTTTTAAAACAGCAATTGAATCCGCATTTTTTATTGAATGCCATGAATAATCTTTACGGAGAAGCATTAGCAGAACCAGAAAAAGTTCCAGACCGAATACTGAATCTTTCAGATTTGCTGCGCTATCAAATCGAAGCTTCTAAGAAAGATTTTGTCTTAATGCAGGAAGAAATTGCGTTTATTAAAAAGTATATTGAATATTATACCTTTAGAAACGAAAGACTGGCTGTAACGCAAAACATTGAAGGCGTGCATGATCAAATCGAGATTCCGCCTTTGTTCTTTCTGCCTTTGGTAGAAAATGCGGTGAAGTTTTCGGCCGAAACTGCAGAGCCCTTTATCAATCTGGATTTGAAAGTAGATTGCCGAAATGTATCTTTCACTTTAAAAAACAACTGTTTGGATACTGAATCAAGGCTTTCGAGCACGGGAATCGGAATTGAAAACCTAAAAAGACGTTTGGAAGTATATGGTTTAAAACATACTTTAAGCTGCAAAAAAGACAAAAATATGTTTATCGTAAAATTAAATATATGGCACTTACCTACCGCTGTCTAATAGTTGATGACGAATCGCCGGCGCACAAAGCCTTGATTTCGCACATCTCCAAATTTGACGAACTGGAACATTCCGGAAGCGCTTTTAATGGTATGGAAGCCATAAAATTGCTTAACGAAAACCAATACGATATTATTTTTCTTGACATTAATATGCCTGTAATTTCTGGTGTAGAATTGATGGAACTCCAACCCAAACGCCCAATTACGATTGTGACAACGGCTTATTCTGATTTTGCGCTTTCGGCTTACCAAAACGATGCGATTGATTATTTGATGAAACCCATTTCGTTTGATAAATTCTCAAAAGCAATAGAAAAAGCCAAAACCTATCATTCGGGAAATAATCTTAAAAAAGAAAACAACGACGACGAAAAAGTACTTTCTTATCGCTCTAACGGACAAGTAATTGAAACGCCTCTTTCTGATATTTTATATATCGAAAGTCTGGGCAATTACATGAAATTGTACAATTGCAAATTAAAATCTCCGATTGTCATTTACGGTTCGCTTGCCAGCATAAGTGCCGAAATTGATTGTGCACATTTTCTTCAAGTACATCGATCTTATATTGTAAACACCACTAAAATTGCTGCTGTTACGGCCAAAAATCTTACGATGTCAAATGGTGATATTGTTCCTGTGGGAAGAAAATATCAAATTTTATTGAACAATCTTCCAATTAGATAACTTGTCAATTTAGATAATTAGATAATTTTTGAAAAGCTCAACTTTTTTAGGTTGGGCTTTTTTGTTTTTGACGGATTTGTAAAATGCGTAGAAGTACTTGGTGTTGAGTTTTTATTTATTGGTATAATTGTTTGAAAATAAATTTGTTGGATTATGGAAAACCGTAATTCAAACAACTTTAAAAAAAAAATATTTGTGGTGTACAAATAACATTGCCTAACATCTAAACTATATACATTATTATGCCAGCAACAATAAGTAAATATCGCGTCTTTGTAGCGTCTCCATCTGATTTATCAGAGGAAAGAGAAGCAATTTCAGGAGTTATATCAGAGCTAAATTCTAATTATGGAAATCAAAATAATATTATAATTGAATTATTAAAATGGGAGACCAACTCCGCTCCTGGAATTAGCACCGAAAGTGTACAAACATTAATAAACACAGACATCCCTGAATATGATTTATTCATTGGACTATTATGGATGAAATTTGGAACGCCCACAAAATTTTTTGGTTCAGGGACTGAAGAAGAATTTGAACTTGCCTATAAAAAATTCTTAAAAGATCCGAGCTCCATACAAATTTTGTTTTATTTCAAAAATGCATTACCTGCAACCTTTAATGACATTAACCCTGATCAACTTTCAAAAGTAAGAAACTTTAAATCTTCATTAGGAGAGAAAAATGTATTGTATTGGGATTTTGATCAAAATGAAGATTTATGTAGATTTTTACGAGCACATATTCCAGCGAGAATAGAGAGTCTTAGAAAAACATCAACTCTCGCAATTGTTAAATCAGAAAATGCTAAAAATCCTGACGAAGAAATCTTGACAGCTGAAATTATCTTAGAAGATGAATATGGAATAATCGATTATCAAGAACTAATTGACGAGTCTTTTGCAACATCAACTCACTCACTTAGCATCATTAGTGAGGCTACCCAATGGATCGGAAATGAAATGACAAAAAAAACTAAAGAAGTCAACAGATTAGTTGCTCAAAATAATAATCAGCCTATTAGTTTTAAAGTTCAACGTAATCTTTATAGCAGAACAGCAAATGCCATGAATGATTTCGCAAATAGAATTGAACCAGAAATACCTATTTACTTTTCACACTTTGAAAAAGGTATTGATGCATTTTCTAAACTAATAACCATTTATAAATCTGATTTTGAAAGCAAGACAGAAGAAATCGATGAAGCTAAAGTTTCCTTAAGAAGTTTACTAAACAATATTCCTATAACAATAGAAAAAATGCAAGACTTTCTTGAGTCAGTAGAATCATTTCCTCGTATGTCAAAGGAATTAAACGCTGCGAGAAAAAATGTTACAGATAAACTAAAAGAACTACTAAACAGACTTGAAATTAGCTATTCAATTGCCTCTGAAGTATATAAAAACATATAAAGATTAAAAAGAGATGACAAAAGATATCAGAAAAAAACTTATAGAATTAGCAAGACAAAAAACGCCTTGGAGCTACTCTCAATTAAATGAACAGCTACAATTAAACTTAAATTTCAATAACCCACATGATCGAGATCTCATTGGTGAACTACTTGGTGAAGTTTCGGTTCATGAACATTTAAATGGACGTCCTTTATTAAGCTCATTAATAATTCATAAATCTAGCGATCGAGAACAAGGGAATGGTTTCTATAAACTCTGCAGTGAGATATATGGTGAAAAATGGGAAACATTAAAAGCAGATCCAAATTTTGAATTAGACAGAATGAAAGAATGCTACTTGTTTTGGAAAAATAATGACAATTATCAAAAATATAAAAATGATTACTAAAAACAAAAAAAAGAGACTTTCTGACAAAAGTCTCTTTCGCATTTTATATAATATTTTATAAAATCCTATTTCTCTTTAAGCAATTTTTCCAAATAAGAAATCTTCTCTTTTTCAGATTCTAATAAACGCTCATAAAGTTTCTTATTTTCATCATAAGATTCAATCAGCTTTTCGATTGGATTAAATGTTGGGTGAAATTGAAATAAAGCAGAATTATCATGATTAGTAACTGTATTACCAATAATATTAAAAACGGCTTCATCACTAAAATTCTTGATAGTTTCTACAGAAACGCCTAAAACTTCGGCAATTTTATTTAGTCTTTCGTCATCGATGGTTTCACTTCCCTCAATATTAGAAACAGATTGCTGGCTTACTCCAATAGAAATAGCAAGCGCTTCTTGTTTCATACCTCTAAGCTCTCTAATTCGGCTGATATTTCTGCCAATATGTTTTGGTTTTGTTGCTGTGCTCATAATTCAAAGATATTTAAAATTCTTCAAAGTTTTTTATTTCAATACAATACCTTTCTATCCAACAAAAGTATCATTTTTCGCACAACTAAAAAAGCTTCACCACTTCGTTTTTGCACTAAATTCACTACAACACCAAAATCTCGCAACGCAAGCAATTGTTGGGATTTCAAATTTCGGCAATGACTATTTTTATTTGTTTTAAAACCTACAACAATTGCTTTAATTCTTGATTTTGTGAATTATTTTCTTAAAAAAAATATCAAAGTAAGAAACTTTTCTTACTTAATTCTTTAAATTCGCGCCAACCAAACCACTAAGCTACTTACGAACCAATGAACATTTTTAATTTTTTTAGAAGATCAGATATAAAATGTCCGAGATGTCTTGGAAAAAGTTTTGTTGATTGGAATGATATCCGCCGTTTAAACCGACAATTGAAATGGGTTCCTGCGCCATGCGCCTATTGCGATGCAACGGGAAGAGTTCCCAAAGAAATGCTTTCTAAAGTAGCCGTAGATTGCATGTACCTCACAATCGATTTACCAGAATCTGTAATAGAAAAAATAAAAGAAGGCGATCTTGAAACAATCGAAAAAGGAAAACAACGCGAACTTTTTGTAGATCATCTTATACAATACGCAGAGCATCATTACCATACTCAAAATCTCGATGCAGAAAACATTGCTAATTTGTACTTAGAATTCGAGGCAGAAAAAGCTCCTTTTGCTGTAACCAAAGAAGAATTAATAAAATATATTCAGGGTGTAATCGAACTCAAAAAAACGCTATTACAATAACCTTTGCACCACAACTACTCAAAATCTTTGACCGTTTACAAAAACAGGTAAAAACACCTATAGCCACCCTATTATTTTATCCTAATATTGTATCGAATAATTTTTAGTTAGACAGGTTTTCTAATAGAGAGCTTTTTAATTTTTTGTCACTTTTTTTTTTGGAACAGAAAGTGGGATTTCAAATCGCTGGTACCGATTGGAAATTTCACTTTTTTTTGTTTACCTATTCAGCCGTTTATTTTACCGCAAAGTTCGCAAAGGATTACGCAAAGTTTTTCTCTCGCAGATTTAGCAGATCTAAGAGATTTTATTTTATCTGCCTAATTTGCAAAATCTGCGCGAAGACTATGTTGCCACAAAGCTTTGCGAACTTTGCGGTTTTATTAAATCTCGCATTAAAAATTCTTAGCGTACTTTGCGTTAAAAAAAATTAACCGCAAAGAGCGCAAAGGGTCACGCAAAGTTCGCTAAGTTTTTCTCTCGCAGATTTAGCAGATCTAAGAGATTTTGTTTTATCTGCCTAATCTGCAGAATCT
>Ga0099824_1004887_pt1 | contig 19119 bp, 14 predicted proteins | sample SiratrowhiteBW_FD_76837 | JGI IMG/M metagenome (GOLD analysis project Ga0099824, IMG submission 76837) | Root nodule microbial communities of legume samples collected from California, USA - Siratro white BW | ecosystem: Host-associated > Plants > Roots > Nodule | place: USA: California... | reverse complement strand
TATTGTAATCCATCGTAGTTAATAAAGGAGGACTAGATGTAACTCGAATTAGGAATTAACAAGTATAGAAATAATGTGTTTGTGGTTGCTTTTTATTACATGAGCTCTTTCTATTTCCAAGGTGTTTAAGAAAGGTTTTTAAAATTTATTTAAAAACCATTAGACAATCCCTTATAATACCCTATTGCAAAAAAAAATGTCTAAGTAGTTTTAAACTCTTATTTAAATTAGTTTTAAATAATTTTTCAAACAATTTTTCATAAAGAACTAGTAGGTTATATAAAATTGATCATCTAGATATTTTAAAGTGTCTTCACAAAGATATTTTTGCAATAATTGTTTAAAAATTTTTGAACATGAATGGCACTTTATGCATATAGTTATAAGTGGGTACTTAGAAAGAAGCTTGTAAACTACCCATCTTACTTGCACTTCACATATGTGTTAAATTTGAATTTTTTGGTAAATTTTTAATGTGAGGCTTTCATATCTATTTGCACAACTTACTAGTTAAACGACATGTAGCCTTCAGGTCCTATATGTAATCACATCCAATAACGGGTTAAGGTTTTAGGGGGCTTAAAGTAAATTAGAAAAATGAAATGTTTTTAAAATTAATAAAATAATTAAAATAATGATATTTTTATTTAAATTTTATTTTTAGAGTTTTTTGTGATACAAAATTATTATTAAATTATCATAATTATTTTTATTAAAAATATCTTTTTTCAATAAATAATAAAACTAATCCATTTAATCTTTATTGAGATGTGACCTCAAATACGATTTTATTAGTTTAAGCTTTGAAAAACTCCTTTGAGTTAAGACAATGATATTAAAATTGTTAACATTATTTTATATACTACGTATGCATTTGAAAAATAATTTATTTCTTTTATATACTTAAGAATGTCAATTGGTTATCATTTTCCTATAATATCTTTTAATATATTTAATCTGAAAATAAATATAAGTCATCCAGATCTAACAAATTATCAAGCTTCAAATATTTTTAAGGTTTAGGCATTTTTTTTCAAAAGTACACAATCTAATGACTTTAATTTTTTAATACCAAATAAAAAATAAAAAATATTCTCATATACTTTAAATTGTTAAAATATATTTTGGAGTGTGACAATTGTTTTATCTACAATATATAAAAAATAATCAATTCTAAATGATTCTTGAGGTGATTTCATAACTCCATTGTCAATATTTTCATCAAACTAATTCATTTTTCACTAAACTTAAGCTCTAGATCCATTTCAGAAGCAATTTCTTTGGTAGAAATAAATACATTTTTAAATCCATTTTCTCTATATGTTTTACAAAATGACATATCTTTTGATTGTAAAATTTTACTAAGGAGTTAATTCCATACAATATGTTATACCAAACAGTCATGCCAAACAAAATCAAAATTTTCAAGTTCATAATTATTATCTTCTTTATTGTTGTCTTCATCTGTATCTATATTGTTATTTTCTAAATCATTTTTTGTGATTCAACAAAAAGACTCAACTCTTATATTTTTTTTGAAGTTTTTAATAACTTGATTCATATATTCTAAATGACATATTTTTATAGTACCGTGTCTTAAAGTCTCAAGTCTCTTTATATATTTTGATTTTGTTCTTTGGTAAGTGTTTAACTTTAATTTATAACTTCATAACTTGTTTTAAAATTAATTAAACAATAATAAAAAAAATAATTTTGAGATTAATTCATCAATTTGATATTTTTTTTCCTACTATTGATGCACTTAGATGGAGCAAAAACCAACACAAACTCCAATTTTCTCAATCTACTCTAACAAGCCTACAACTAGAGAGACACACACATAAATACATATTATAGAATGATAACAAACTTGAAATTATATAATCTCCTAATGATAATCACACACTCAAATTGAAGCAATAATATGAAAGAATTAATGAAAGAGTTAGAAAAAGAAAAAAGATATGTGAAAAAGTAAGAGAAATAATAGTAGAAGGAGATAGAAAATTATAAAGTTTTATTATAAAGTTTTAGTATTTAGGATTTGTCCTTTTACTTCACTAGTACCTTTTTATTTTTTATTTCTCTTGATAACACTCTTTACACTTTAATTCCTAAAATAACAATGTTTTATTTTTTTTCATTTTTTATTATTTTACGCTGAAATAACATTTTTTTTGTACAATAGGTACATTAATTATAATTATTTTTTTATATTTTATTTTATTTCATTTTATTTTTTTATCTTTTTACAGTTATATCAATTATAATTATTAGTAAATTTTGTACATGTTATTTTTTGGTTTTTTTTCCTGTAATAGTTATTAAAAATGTAATTATTAGTTTATTAAAATTAAGATAAAAAATAGTATAAAAAATAAATTAAAATTTTTAAAAAACAATACAAAGAAAATAAAATGAAGTATTTTATAAGTTTTTTAGCTAATTAATTATAATAGGAAAAATGATAAATTATTTTATTTTATATTTTGTAACAAATTTAAATTTGGCATAATAAATTATATTAAAATAAATTATAATAATTTTATGATTGTATTTTTATATTAAAATTGATACTGAAATAAAAAATTATAATAAATTATAAAACTGTTATTTGAATTAAAATTTGTATTTTTAGTTTGTTAAAAAAGTATCTAAATAATTAATGGTAAAAATTAAATAAAATTTTGATAAAGATAAAATTTGATTTTTGATAAAGATAAATTTTGATTTTTGATAAAGATAGAATTTGATTTTTGATAGAGATAGAATTTGATTTTTTATAAGATATCATTTTATATTTTATAAGATATCATTTTATTTTTTATAATGATAAATTTTCATTTTGGATAAAGATGTAATTAATTTTTCACAAAGATAAAATTTGAGTTTTGATAAAGATAAAATTTATGTTTTATTTCACACAGTATTTCTTATATCATTAAGTAAACTATTTATTAAATATATGTTTGTCATTTGTTTTTCACTTTATGTTCAACATGTATTAGATCATTTCAATAATTAACAATTTTTAACTAATAAGCATAACATTTAAAAGCAACTCACAAATAAATTAAATTTTATTTAAAATTTTTAAACAATTTAATTAATATTTATTTACAAAAATACTCCAACAATTTTATTTTATTTTTTCTATTAATTATTTAGATATATTTTTAACAAATGAAAAATACAAATTTTAATTCAAATAATAATTTTATAATTTATTATAATATTTTCTTCCAATATAAATTTTAATACAAAAATACAATCACAAAATTATTATAATAAAATACAATCACAAAATCATAAAAAATAAAATAAAAAATAAAAAATAAAACAATAATAATCATTAACCGTACAAAAAATAAAAAAATAAAAAGAAGACAGAAAAATGTTATTTCATCATAAAAAAAATATGTTATTTCAAGAATTAAAGAGTAAAAAGTATTGAGAAATAAAAAAAATAAAAGAATGTTAGTGGAATAAAAAAGTTAACAAAAGAATATTATTTCATGAATTAAAGTGTAAAGAGTGTTATTAGGGAAATAAAAGTAAAAAGATGATAGTGGAGTAAAAAAGTCTTTAGGATTCTTTGACTATTCAATGTTTTTTAGAAAAAAAATATTATTAATTAAATAATAGTTATAGTACCAATATAAATTTAAAGTCATTAAAAACTAATTATAGTATCAATATAAACTTAAAGTCTGTTAAAATATTTTAAATTTTTAATGAAAAATATTTAAATTTAATTTTAAAATTAAATACTTTTTAATTTTATAATAATATGTTAGTATTAAATTTTTTTGAGACCTAAAGTCATTAGTTTATCATCTTGAGTTAAATAGTTTATATGGAGATTTTAATAGAAAAGTTTTATAATATATGATTGAACATAGATTCAAATTTCACCGAAGATCCTAAGGATTGTGGAACAATATGGTAAAAAGTGTGATATATTTTTTTACAATGTTTATCACACCAACCGTTCACCTTTTTGAATGTATTCAGTTCAATTCTAATTTATTACATGTTACTATAATTAAAATTTTATTTTGATATGTGTTGTCAACTGTAACACCATCTAATTAAATGTAATTAAAATTTAAAATAAATTTTAAACCCAATTTAAAAATTATGAATCTTTTCCATGGCTTCACCTCTTTAATTGAAATGAATAAGTTTTAATTTCAGGTAAAATAAAACTATATTAAGGCGCTTTAATGTTTATTTTTTTTATTATTTCTTTAAATATCTCTCAAATATTTTTCATTTCTTTTATCTTTTTATATTAAAAAATATAAAATCTACTTTTAGTGTTACAATTCACTAACTAGAATTTTGTGACTTTTTTTATAATTTTATTCATAATCTTAATCTTAACTATCATAATCATAAATAAGTCAATCGTGATTACATCATGAAACATAAATTAATCCAAAATTTAATGTTACATTGGTTTTCAATGTAACAACTTTATTTTTTTTTTCTCATTCCCCCTCCGTAAAAGCAAACAATCAAATTCTTCATGTTGTATTTGGATGCTTCATTGACTTCCACTAATGCTTGTAACTAAATCTCGACTTTGATGTACCAGTTCTACTATCATAAATATAGTAGAGAAGAAAAAATAAATAAAAATATATCATATCACCCCAGAATAATAATATAATTCTAAATGATGTTTTACTTTCTTCTGAATCTTGTTATTCTAAGTGGAGATAAATCCTCTTAATACCAAACCTAATATTCACTTTAAGGCAATTCTCATAATGAAAACATAATTTTAGATTTACCAACGTAACATGTAGAATAAATTATATATAATTAAAAGTAATGAAATTACCAAACAGGGAATAAAAACATATTTTATTTTCTTGATATTAAAGTTACAATAGAAAAGGCCAAAAAGTTTATTAAGTGTCGTATGCAAAAAAAAGACAACTACAATTAAAGATGAATACAGAGCATTAAAGAAGAATGATAAGGCGGTGTTAAAAATTAAGAACAAGAGAATAAAAAAATATTTGTTTTATATAAAATATAAAGTATAAAAAATATAAAATAATAATAAAAAAAGGGCTTTGATTATTGTCCCCAGATTCCCCCACCCACAAAATTCACGTTGGCCCATAAAAGGGAAAGTCAGAAAAGAAAACACGAAATGATCCTCTGAGAGAATGCCACGTGTCCGATGAGGCTTCGGCAATGATAATTATGATTCGGAATCTACCCTCAAGCTCGTTCCCACACTGTCCCATATATACCGCATTCGCATCGCTCACACCCCAAACAAACACAGGGGCATTTCCTATAATTCACACACACAACCATACGGTGTCGTTTCGTCCTTTATTCCTTTCCAAAAAAAAAAAAAGTTAACCCTAGCTTTTTTTCCCCTTCGTCTTTAGCCGCGTTTTCCGATCTTGATTTCTTTTCCTTCCTCCCGCGATTCCACCCCCAATTTTGCCGCCAACCCTCCAATCGACCCGGCCTTCGCCTAGGTCTTCGTTTTCTGCGCTGACCGGTGCCAATTTTGGCCCTATCGGTTAACGGGATCCGCTTTTAGGGTTTCCGTAGAGGAATATTCCGGATCTGTTATTCCCAATACGGGATCTGGAAGGGCAAATTTTCTATTGGATTTGGGTTCTGGGTCTTTGTTGCCTCGTTCGTTTCCTGCGATTTTTGTAAATTATTTTCGAGTCGTGTTTGATTTAGGTTCGATCCTTCTGAAACTTGGCCTGGGTTGTTAGATCTCGCGTCGGGTAGTTCGATTCGATTCGAATCGTAATACTTGTCCATCGTTCTCGTTTGATTTGTAAAGATCTAGGGTTAGGGTTTTCTCGAATTGGGGCTTTTGTTTTTTTTGTTGAATTTCTTTAGGGAGATTTCAATTCCTTGAACAATTAGGATTCTCCTGTTTGATTTCTTTTAATTAGGGCTCTTAATTGTCCGATTCAGCCTGCTGCATATAATTTGAAGGAGACTGGTTTAAGGTATAATATATAAATTATTGTTGTTGTTATTTTTATCATTGGTGACAATTATTGTTTGTGTTTGCAATATTATGGAAATTGCATGCAATTTATAGCGGCAATTTGTTTTTAATTTTCTGTTTAAAGTTTTGTTAGTGGTATGCATGTCTGCTTTTTTAGTGTAAATAATGTCATTTTGCCGATTGGTCCCTAAATGTAGCAATTGCTAATGGTGTTTACTGGGCTCTGATTGTCCAAGGGAATGTTGCGTTGGTTATTTGGGCCACTAGCCTTTTACTAATATATGATGTAAATTGTAAAGTATCTGAGTTACAGTTATTTAAATATAAGACATTCTTATTCAGCACTGGGGTTCAATCTCTAGTGTTCTATTTAGCGGCCTTACAATGTTGTTGTTGTTGTTGTTGTTGTATGAAGTCATCTTGCTCTTAAGTATTTGTGAAGTATACCTGTATATTTTTTATAGGAAGTGTTCTGTAATATGTTAATGTCATTTACTTTTGCAGCCAGCTTTTATACAGGTTCTTGTTTTTTAACACAATACAGCCTACTGGTGGTGAATTGATTTTCTAGTATTTATCCACGATGAATTTCCATGGTTACTGACAATTACTGAGATATGTTGAAGATGTTTAAATCGATGTTTAGAAATAGTTCTGGCCTGTTTTTGTTTTCAAATATTCAATGCTATATTGCATGCATCATCCCTCATAGTAAAATGTACCTCACGATGTTTTTGCCTATCTTTCTGGTTGTTATAAGCATTTATTCCGATCAATTTCTGTTGTCTTATTCTTTGTTGAATCCTGTCCTGCAGGTAATCATGGTGCAGAAGCGTTCTTTTGATGCTGAGGAAATACTTGAGGGGTCTTTCAAACACCCAAAACATGCGGGACCCAGCCATGAGCTCTTTTCATTATCAGAATCTGTCTTTCCTGATGATGATTATCATGCTCACATGCCAAAACCTTCGGGTGGGTGTTTAGTTGACGGTCCCTCCAATTTTTAGCATCAACTGTATATTTGAAATTAAAAAAATAAGCATTTCCACGAGTTTCAAGCCTGTGCTTTAGTGAAACTTAAGATTAATGACTGTAGTTCGACTCCACTCTATTAGTAAACTAGTTTAAAATCTGTGTTTGAGCTTCAGGGTTTAGAGTTATTCAACTTTCTTGACTTATTGTATCTTTTATCCCACACTTTTTAGTGATTTCATTATATTTCCTAGTAGGTTAGAGAGTATAGTCAATATGTTCTCTTGTTTATTGTTTGGTAGTTTAAAATTTAGTATCATTCATATATTACTGCTTGAACCTGGAAATGAGAGAATTGAAGGACTGTTTGGTGTTTTATAATAATGCCTTTTCGATTTCACCGAATAGATTTTGATGAAGCTATATTATAATTTGTAGAGGATGGATATACGCAAGTTAGTAGTGAAGGTATTGAGAAGCTCGAAGGTGAAAGTTTGGGTGAACTTCCTATAGAGGCTGGGAACTCTGAAACAAGCTTTCCTGTTATAGATATTCCTGCTTCTTCATGGGCAACATGTAGCACAAGTGAAGATCTCCACCTAGAACCACCTTTACATCTTGCCCTTTTTCCAGAGTATTTTAGTCCAGAGCGACCAATAAGGACACTGACTCGCTATGAAGACATTTATTCCATACTTCTGGAGCACTCTCCTCGCAAACCTGTATCTGTTGGACCTAATCATCAAGCTGATGTTCCAGCTTGGGATTGTTTGGGGGCCACTAATAGATTAAATGCCTCAGCTTCTGTTTCAGATACAGACTCCAATGTTGGGGACAGGGATGAAACTGAGAAAAGACTGTTGGGGACCTGTGTCATTCCGTTGCCTCAGATGGAATTATCTAGCAATGACGATGAAGTTGGGAAGGGAAGAACTGAGTGTAACTGTGAAGATCAGGGATCCATGGGATGTGTTAGACAACATATTGCAGAAGAAAGAGATAAACTTATAAAAACCTTTGGGCCTGAGAAATTTACTGAATTGGGCTTCACTAACATGGGAGAACAAGTGGCAGAAAAATGGAGTGCTGAGGATGAGCAACTATTTCATGAGGTTGTTTTCAATAATCCAGCATCCCTTGACAAGAATTTCTGGAACTATCTTTCTATTGCTTTTCCTTCACGAACCAAAAAGGAAATAGTGAGTTACTACTTTAATGTCTTTATGCTTCGAAGGAGGGCAGAACAGAACAGGAATGACCTATTAAACATTGACAGTGATAATGATGAATGGCAAGGTAGTGACAGCAATGATATTGCAACTCGAGAGGAAGATGAGGACTCTGTTGCCGAGTCCCCTGTATGTCAAGATGAGTCTTGTATGGCTGACAGCAATGATAATGATTTGCAAACCTATGATGAGTATGCTGCTGATGAAACTTGTGCAGCTAACGAAACAGTGGATTATACTAGTCGGAACATTGATGATGATGATTCCAAATACGATCCTGTAGAGATGCATCACTCTGGTGGTTCCCCTCTGATTCAACCCCAGGATCAACCTGTTTGGCAGGATTCGTGTGATGAAAAAGTCAAAGATGATTCACGCACATCTTCTGATGCAGGAGTTGCCTCACAGAAGACCAAGGTGAATACTGAAAATGGGGATCATTGGTGCGGTAACTATAACGGGGTAAGCAATGGTTATAACCAAGGATATGTTTTGGAGCCTTGTGATGCAAAAGTGTGGGATTCTGGTTTTGTATCATGCTCTAAGAATAAGATTGACTTTTTACCAACATGCAACATGATAGAAGAGGTTTTCGGAGATGGACGAAGGCAAGACATGAGAAGAGCTTGAGCATTCAAGGCTTTTATGCGAAGTGAATCTCAGCTAGCCTTCTCGCTAATTGTGATCGCACTTCAATTTTTCCTTTGTATATTTTGACATAAGATTCAAAAAGTAGCCTTCATTGTAAAATAGTGTTTTGGAAGGTAATTTAATCTTTCTGAGTTATGTCGTCTCATTCTTCTCAAGTCCTTTTGGAACTGTAAAATTTCTTATTCCTTAATTTATGATAATTTCCACTTTGGGGTGGGATATAAGATTGGAGGGAAGAAATGGTTTGTGGAAAAGAAACCAATTCTGATGCAAGAGTTTTTATGATGTAATTTCCATTATTTTATCGTTAATGAAAATTCTCATTTGTATATTTTGCTTTCCGTTCATTCATGTGAAACCTTTTTGTATTGAAATTGTAAATTTTTCGTTCCCTATTTTCAGAGTGCTCAATTTTAAGTTGTGACTTCTATTATCTCCATGGTCTGTTAGAATTACTGTACTTATAGTCTGTTAAGTCCATAATATCATCATGCACCTCCAATTTTTAAAGCACTGCCCTCCAAGCCTTGGGATCTTGGTATTGCACGCTAGGTTTAAAATTTGATACCCATGATGTGGTATGTATTTCACGGATTCATATCTAATGCCTTAAATTAAAATTGTCATATGCATGTGCCATAAGTTTAAATCATTTATATCTTAAGCTGTTAGTTTAAATATGACTATGTCCCACTCATTATCTCTTCAAATAAAAATATTGAGATCAATTCTTTCAATATAATGCTATAATTTATATTATTTATAATCACAAACCTCATCTTACATTTAATGTCTATTAAATAATATGTGTATCATGTTGCATGTTGGTAAAAAGTCAATCTCATTCATAGAGCATGATACAAAACATATCCTTGGTTATAAGCATTGCTTACCCCGTTATAGTTACCACACATCCCCATTTTCAGTATTCACCTTGGTCTTCTGTGAGGCAACTCCTGCGTCAGAAGATGTGCATGAATCATCTTTGAGTTTTTCATCACACGAATCCTGCCAAACAGGTTGATGCTGGGGTTGAATAAGAGGGGAACCACCAGAGTGATGCATCTCTACATGATCGTGTTTGGAATCATCATCATCAATGTTCCGACTAGTATAATCCACTTTTTCGTTAGCTGCACAAGTTCCATCAGCAGCATAATACTCATCATAGGTTTACAAATCACAAATCATTATCATGGCAGTCAGCCATACAAGACTCATCTTGACATACAGGGGACTTAGCAACAGAGTGCTCGTCTTCCTATCGAGTTGCAATATCATTGCTGTCATTACCTTATAAGTTTAAACATAATTAGGAATAATCAATCATAAATATTCCACCAGATCTTAGAATCTATTATTTTCACGTAATATAGGATAATAAGAGAGATTTATCTTGATCTATGAGAGATCGAATCAATTGTACTTCAATCTCATTTTCTAAATCTATGTCTTTCATTCACTTTCTTCTTCACACACTTTATTGATGATATACTGTGAAGAATTCTCATACTGTAGAGACACAACCCTATCTTTACATAACCAATGTCCATCAAATTGGTTACTATAAGTTATTATAAAATAATAACTAATTTTCATTAATTTGATTATTATCAATAATATTTGTAACAGACTCCTATTAAGTTGGTTACATCAGATATTTATTAAATAAATAACTTCTCATAATTATCAATATGTCATTTTATTTTGTTAAATCACATATAGGCCCATAGTAATATTTCACATGAGTCACATTATGTAATACATTTATTTATTTTCTAATATTTTCCCATTTGACTCATGTGATGCTATAATACTTCATGATTTAATAAATTATATAAATTATAATGCGCATTAAAGAACCTTCAATAAATTGGTTCCATAGATATAAGAATAATAAGACTCATGGCGGTTACATATTATTCAATTGACATATTTCATATTTCCTTCCATGTACTACTCTGTATCATCCTTCCCCCTTAATGTGACTTCATATTATAATGGGTTCAAACATAATGTCATCTTTCATCAACAATAACATAATATGTTTTCTACATCATAATTATAATTTGCATGCACATTCATAAAGTAGTAAACATAGGTTTTAAAAACTTGCACAATAATGAGCTCAGAGTATTAAATAGTCATTAATAACAACATTTGCCATTTAACATTCATTAATACACATAATGTCCATATTCTTTACATGACCATAAATACTTTGGACGGTAATCCTTTTGTTAAAGGTCATAACATGCTCTATTGATACTCTTATGTTTCTGAACTTCTTTAACGACAAAGTATTTCAATTTCATAAGTTTAACACCTTTGGAATACTTGTCGTTTTTAGAAAAAAAATGCTATGGGATTATCACAATAAGTTTTCAGCGTCCTGACAATACTATTAACAACCCCAAGTCTTGAAATAAAATTTCATAGCCAATTAGCCTGAAATGTGCCTCAATGCATGTCACAAATTCAGCTTTCATACAGTGGATGCAACAATGACTAATTGTTTCGCACTTTTCACGGAATCATTCCTTTGGCCAAAGATACACATAAACAAATGTAAACTTTCTCTATACAACCAGAAATAATTTGAATCTGTATATTCAATCACCTCAAGATTATCATACCTCCTATAAGTAAGCATGTGATTCTTTGTTCCTTGTAAATATCTTAAGACTTTCTTTGTAGCTTTCAAATGATCTAATCCTGGATTACTTTGGTATCTGTTAATTGCAAAACTAATATTTGGCCTCGTACATGTTTGAGCATACATGAAACTCTAACAATTGATGCATAAGGAATATTCTCCATTTGTTTCCGTTCCAAATCATTCTTTAGACACTGCGTGAGACTAAATTATCTTCTTTATGTATTGGAACAGGAGATGTTGAACATTTATCTATTCTGAACCTCTCTAAAACTTTATTAATATATGCTTTCTGAGACAAACCCAATAATCCTTGTGATCTATCACGAAATATTTCTATTCCTATCACATAGTATGTCTCATCCATATCTTTCATTTCAAAGTTATTAGAGAGAAACTTCTTAATCTCACTTAACAGACCAATATCATTAGTTGCAAGCAAGATATCATCAACATACAGAATGAGAAATATAAACTTGCTCCAACAGACCTTCAGATATATACATCGATCAATAATGTTTTTCTCAAATCCAAAAGACATAATATTATCATTGAACTTAAGATACCATTGCCCTGGAAGCCTGTTTAAGTGCATATATTTATCTCTTAAGTGTACAAACCATGTGTTCCTTTCCTTCTTCAATGAACCCTTTTGGTTGGTCCATATAAACATCCTCTTCTAAATCTCCATTCAGAAAAGATGTTTTAACATTCATTTGGTGCAACTCAAGATCATAATGAGCTACCAATGCCACGATGATTATGAAAGAATCTTTCTTAGAAACAGGCGAACATGTTTCTTTATATTCAATGTCATTCTTTTGAGTAAAACTTTTAACAACCAATCTAGCCTTATAACGTTCGATATTGTTATGAGAGTCACGTTTAGTCTTAAAGACCCATTTACAATCAACTTTCTTACATCCTTATGAAAATTCCACAAGGTCCCATACATAATTTTGTGCCACTAATTTAAGCTCATCTTTCATGACATCTAACCATTTATTAGAATTATTACCATTCATGACTTCTGAAAATGAAACTGGATCATTTCAATACTTAATTCATTTTTGACTCATGTAGATAAACCACATAAGACTGCTTCTTTCTTTGAGATCTTTTTAATACTATTTTTTGTGGTTGTTCTACTATAAGTTCATTGTTAATTTTGGGATCATTAATTTGTTCTTCTTGATCATTGTGTACTTCATCAACATGAGGAACAACAATTCTTGAAGTAAAAATACTAGTTAAAGGAACTTGTACTCTAACTTCCTTAATCTCTACATTTTGTGAAGCTTCGCTCCCACTGGTTTTACCATTCTCAATGAACCAAACATTTCCAGTTTCAACAATTCTTGTATTATGGGTAAGACAATAAAACATATACCCTTTTGATTTTTCTAGATAACCAATGAAATATCCGCTTATCGTTTTTTGCATCCAGTTTCTTTTCATGAGGTTTGTATATTCTAATTTTTGCCTGACAACCCCAAACATGCAGGTGTTTCAAACTGGGTTTCCTTCCTGTCCACAATTCAAAAGGAGTCTTTTGAACTGCCTTACTAGAAACCGTATTCAACAAATACATGGCAGTTTTTGAAACATACATCCATAACGATACTGGTAAAGATGAATTACTTAACATGCTCTTAACCATATCCAATAAGGTTCGATTACGCCTTTATGACACACCATTTTGTTGTGGTGTACCCGACATTGTATATTGAGCACAAATACCACGTTTCTCAAGGAACTTATCAAATGGACCAGGATGTTGATCACTTTCATCATATCTTCCATTATACTCACCACCTCTATCTGATCTGACAACTTTCACTTTTCTGGCTAATTGCCTTTTCACTTCATTTATATAAATTTATAAGACATTCACTGCTAGAGTTTTCTCATGCAGTAAATGAATACCCAGAACACCAAAAGTCATCAATAAAAGTGATAAAGTATTTCTCTTTATTAAAAGAATTTATATCACAAGGTCCACATATATCGGTGTGTATAATTTCAAGAAGTTAAGTACCTTTTGTGACTCTTTTCTTTGTGTGTTTTGTTTGTTTATCTTTAGTACAATCCACACATACATTTGAATCAATAAAATTTAAATTCGGAAGAATTTCATTCTTTACTATTCTTTTCATCCTTTCTTTGAAAACATGTCTCAAACGCTTATGCCACAAGTAAACATAACACTAATTCACTAAACCATGTTTAGTGCCAACAATATGATGCAAGGTCATAAGAATTTCAACATATAAATTGTCAAGATTCAATTTACATAAATCATCAAAAAGTGTACCAGATCCAATCGTACAAGTACGCTTATATAAATTGAAACAACCATTCTCATACTTAAAAGAGTATCCAATAATATCAAGTTTTAAATAAGGAAACTAAATTCCTAAAAATACTAGGTATATAAAAAGTATCCAACAAGTCCAAATGAAATCTAGTTTCTTAATTATTCACATAATGAATGGAGTGGTTTCCTAGGTTCTAAGTTTGGTCTCGTCTTAAACTAACATACTATGCAATTAATGCACATTCAATTTATCTTTCATGGTATTATAATTTATTTGGAACGGACCATACTCAAATGGTAAGGAGTTCAAAATGAACTGAACGATACATTCTTATCCATTGTCATTCTAAGAGACTTAAGGCTTGTTGTAATATTTGTCATCTCAATGACATGTTCGTGCATAGTACGAGAACCATCAAATTTCATAGTGGTTAAAGTACCCATTAATGTCTCAGCAAGAGACTTATGAGCAAGTTGCTCTCCACAAATTTTATAAATTCTCTTAAACTCTCAGTTTTGGGAAGAGGTGACTTAATATTACTTACTATGCTCATTCACATAAACATCAAACTAAGTCTGCTTGTCCTTTTCCAAGCTTTATAATGAGTTTTCTCTTTATTGTTACTAGCATCATTAATAACAACAGGCTTCTTAACATGAAAAAACCATATCAAGATCTAACACATCCATTCAATATTAGAACAGACATAGCTTGCGAAGGTAAAGATACAAGAATAGATATTGTCATTAACACATGCTTATAATTAATACTTTGATTATACATTAAATAGATTCCAACAACAAACAAACATTATATGCATACTAATGTTCTCTTTTGGGTGATACATTAATACACAAAACATGATGATGCTATAATATTAACATTATTTGGTAAGACATATATACTAATTAGCAAAACTTATTATCTTTAGATATATAAGTAAAACTAATAATGCATCCTCACTACCAACAATCATGTCCATTAATTATAAGAACAACTAATCAACCTTTGGGCGATCCATAAATGCTTTATAATAATGAACTTCAATTAACTTATATAAATAATTTATAATTTAACATCTATTCTATGGATAATTGAAATAAAAATTATCATTAATTTAGAATTAAAATAAAACATAAAGATTTGATCACTTTAGTGATTATAAATCTATCATACAATTAATTTCAATAAATAAAAATTATCAATAATTTAAAATTAAAATAAAGCATAAAGATTTGATAAGTGATTACAAATCCATCCTACAATTAATTTTAATAAATAAAAATTATCATTAATATGAAATTAATCAAAACATAAAGATCTGATCACTTTTTGATTACAAATTTATCATAGGATTAATTATAACAAATCAATCAATTCATAAATTAATGCAGCAAAAAATCACATAATATTTTTTTTTCTAGATATATGAAAATATCTATTTGTAAAACCTTAAAATAAACCATACTGCAGTTTCTATAATTTAAGGGAAGATGTGGCAAATTACCAATGAAAGTTAAGCCACATATATCTCATAAGTAATTTTTATAAAATTAAATATATCAAAGTTGGAATCCACGTCAATTTTAATATAATTTTTCTATTCATCACTTTTTCAATTTCTGTAAGTGCGAGAATGTACATTTCATAGGTGAGCCATACATCATAAATTTCCATGCTTTAGAGCATTTTCGTTCACGTGAGAGAAACTGCTACAATAAATAGGATAAAATGTTCTATAATTAAAATTATAGATTGGACCGTTCTTCAATGACATTTTATAGTCACGCTGTTATACGGTGAACGTTCTTGATCCATACATATATACATACATATAAGAATAAATAATCGTAATTTAAGTTTATTAAAAACTTTTGTAGGTCATTATTTCCATAAAATATCTTAATAATATGAGACCTCATTCATTCATAATATTTTATTAGGATTCGTACGACTAGGAAAATGATTATATATGAAGAAAATTCAATAAACTCGGTAAATTTAAACATAATTAAAGATAATTAAAAATAATCAATCGTAAATATTTCACAAGATCTTCAAATATACGTTTCTTGCGTAATACAAGATAGTAAGAGAGATTTATCTTGATTCATGAGAGATTCAATCAATTGTACTTTAATCTCTTGAAAGAATTAATTCAATTAGGGTTTTCTATTTAGTCTGATTATACCATATGAGTACAACAAAATATATAGAGATAAGAAGAATCAAAACCTGGAATAAAAGAACTTTAATTCATCACCTATTGGTTGGTTCTCTACTGATCAATGGTCTCTGCAAAAAATAAAAGAAAAGAATGTGTACAGACTGCTTCCAGGTCAGAAGCGTATTCAGAGAACTGTCTTCTTTATTCTTTAATAGGATAGAATAAAAACTAACTCTAGGCAGTTGTAGGGACTCCTATATATTAGAAATTAATAATGGGCTCAATCCACCTATTATCAGCTGACCCAATAAATATTCACACAATATAAATAATATTATTTTATGTAACCAAATAAATAATAACAATCAAATAAATAATAACAATAGTGCTTACATAATATTTTGGCAAATAAGTTAATCTAGACAAATTATTAATTTATGTATGTCCACAAAATAATTATTCCAACAATCTTCCACTTGGACAACATAAATTAGATCACAACATTGAAAATTAATCCAGAACAACTCACAACATGTGACCATAATAAAATGCCAAAGTATTACAACATAGATCCAAAATGAAATACGTAAGTATCTTATCACCGTAGAAAATCACACTCGAAGGAGTGACGATATCATACAGAAATGAAATACCTACATTTCAGTGATCTTTATAAATGTGAAATATACAATTATGTCTCAATCATCAATTTCAGTGACCTTTATAAATGTGAAATATACAATTATGTCCTAATCATCCGCACAAGATGCTATAAGAGATTAAAACAATCTCACCATAATAACAATTTGAGACTAGGTCCAAAATGTCTCAAAATTATGCCATAATTTCAATTGTGCAAATCATAATAACAAAATATGGCAATACAAAATAGACAATTATATGTCTCAATCATCCACCCAAGATGCTATATGAGATTAAAACAATCTCACCACAACAACATTTGAGACTGAGTCCAAAATGTCTCAAAATTATGCCATAACATTAATTGCACAAATCAGAATAAACAAAATATGACAATACAAAATAAACAATTATATGTCTCAATCATTTGCCCAAGATGCTATATGAGATTAAAACAATCTCACCACAATAACAATTTGAGATTGGGTCCAAAATGTCTCAAAATTATACCATAACATTAATTGCATAAATCAGAATAAACAAAATATGACAATACAAAATAGAGAATTATATGTCTCAATCATCCGCCCAAGATGTTATATGAGATTAAAACAATCTCACCACAACAACATTTGAGACTGGGTCCAAAATATCTCAAAATTATGCCGTAATATTAATTGTGCAAATCAGAATAAACAAAATATGACAATACAAAATAAACAATTATATGTCTCAATCATCCGCCCAAGATGTTATATGAGATTAAAACAATATCACCACAACAACATTTGAGACTGGGTCCAAAATATCTCAAAATTATGCCATAATATTAATTGTGCAAATTAGAATAAACAAAATATGACAATACAAAATAAACAATTATATGTCTCAATCATCCGCCCAAGATGTTATATGATATTAAAACAATCTCACCACAATAACAATTTGAGACTGGGTTCAAAATGTCTCAAAATTATGTCATAACATTAATTGCATAAATCAGAATAAACAAAATATGGCAATACAAAATAGAGAATTATATGTCTCAATCATCCACCCAAGATGTTATATGAGATTAAAACAATCTCACCACAATAACAAGTTAAGACTGGGTCCAAAATGTCTCAAATTATGCCATAATATCAATTTTGCAAATTAAAATAAACAAAATATGACAATAGAAAATAATTTTGGTGACAACAATAAATAATTATTGTCAATCATCTCAATAATTACGACAATACAATAAATGAGGTCCAAATGGGAAGTACATATACATAAAAGAAAGAACTCCCACTAAACCAATATATCAAAAGGACTTCATTACACCCATACGGGTTACATGCTCAACAAAGACTTTAACAGTCAATCCCTTAGTTAAGGGATCTATAATCATAAGGTCTGTGGGAATATGCTCAAGTATCATCTAAGAACATTAACAACAAAAGCAATATCAAGACGTGTGCAAACTTAAACATACATAAGAGTGTCAACAGCGGAAGCAAAAGAAATATGTGCAATTTCACAATTATTATAATGACAGGGATTTAGAAAACTTCTCACCCAATTCTCATAATTAGTTCCATTCAGTTTGATCAAGAAAACTATTTGCATAGGCAAAGCTGGAATAGAACGTATCAACAATAGCAAATTAACCCACATATTTTGTTGAGCATTCAACCACAATATCATATCTTTAAAGCTAATATCGAGAGGATACTGAAAACCTTAAGAATTTAATAAATCATTCATCAAGAATTACGTTAAAATAAATAAATAAATAAATAAAAATAAACAAACCGAAGGGTAAGTTTATTATTAATATAAATCTTAATGCAACAATAAGAACAATAATGTTCAACAATAGAATAATGCACTTAACATAATTCGTCTCACAAAGGTGAGATTAAAATTATGTAAGACATTCAACAATATTCACAAAATTGATATTTCTTCACAATCTGTCCCGCAAAGACGAGCTCCCAATCATGAAAAATATCCAACAATACAAAATTGATATCTTATCATAATCCGTCCCGCGAAGGCGAGCTCTCAATTATGAAAAATATCCAACAATACAAAATTGATATCTTACAATCTGTCCCGCGAAGGCGAGCTCTCAATCATGAAAAATATCCAACAATACAAAATTGATATCTTATCATAATCCGTCACGCGAAGGGGAGCTCTCAATCATGAAAAATATCCAACAATATTACCAAAATACATCTACACTATAAATGCTCAATAAAATATATAATTAACCATAAACAAAGTGTCCAAGACATACTATACAGATTCGTACAGACTTGTACTACTCATTATCAAAACATGAAACCTCATACAAACATATCAAATGACATTAGCAGGTACTCAAGTAGCAACCCATGACTTAATAGTTAGATTCACCCTTCGTCAGTAACACCAGTAAAATATAAATTTCATGTATAAAATATAACCATAAACCCTAAAATATAAAATAC
>Ga0099824_1004886_pt1 | contig 19123 bp, 9 predicted proteins | sample SiratrowhiteBW_FD_76837 | JGI IMG/M metagenome (GOLD analysis project Ga0099824, IMG submission 76837) | Root nodule microbial communities of legume samples collected from California, USA - Siratro white BW | ecosystem: Host-associated > Plants > Roots > Nodule | place: USA: California... | reverse complement strand
GGTTCTGGTCCGGAATTTGGAGATTTGGAATTCCATGATTGCTGGCTATGTCCAGAATGGATTTGGTGAGAAAGCACTTCAAGCTTTTGAGGGAATGGTAGCTGAAGGGTTTGAGCCTGATGAGTTCACTGTTGTTAGTGTTTTATCTGCCTGTGCACAGCTGGGGCGCCTGGATGTTGGTAAGCAAATCCATCACATGATAGAACATAAAGGGATAGCTGTGAACCCGTTTGTGTTAAGTGTATTGGTTGACATGTATGCGAAATGTGGTGACTTGGTCAATGCAAGGTTGGTGTTTGAAGGATTCACCGATAGGAATATCTTCTGCTGGAATGCTATGATTTCAGGTTTTGCCATCAATGGAAAATGCAGAGAGGTTCTTGAGTTTTTTGGCAGGATGGAAGACTCAAATATAACGCCTGATGGTATCACCTTTCTTACTGTGCTTTCAGCTTGTGCGCATGGCGGTTTGGTCCATGAAGCTTTCGAAGTAATATCTAAAATGGAGGGATATGGAATTGAAATAGGAATCAAGCATTATGGATGCATGGTTGACCTCTTGGGAAGAGCAGGGAGATTAAAAGATGCTTATGACTTGATAATAAGAATGCCAGTGAAACCTAACGACACAGTCTTGGGGGCAATGCTTGGTGCATGCCGTATTCATTCAGATATAAACATGGCAGAACAAGTAATGAAGTTGATCCATGAAGACTCTGTTGCAGGTGCATATTCTCACAATGTGCTTTTGTCCAATATTTATGTAACTTCAGAAAAATGGGAGAAAGCTGAAAGGACGAGGAGAATCCTAGTAGATGGAGGATCTCAAAAGATACCTGGGTGTAGTTCAATGATCTTTAGTGACTCTTGTGGATTGAAGGGCGGAAGCACCACATTGAAATTAATGGCCTAAGTGCTATCTAAAAACGAGAAATACCAAAATAAGCACTGGCCTGTACATGAAATAGCCTACTGGCAATAATGATGCAAAGGGCTTCTGTACTCTGAGCCCCACGCCAAGATCAATCCATTATGAGGTAATATTCCAACAGATTTGTATTGTTGAAGCCATTTGATTTGTGATTATGATCAAGGAGTTGTCTGAGAAAGGGTGAAGGAACTGCTTTTTACTGATAGATCATTGATTCATTCTGTTGGTGATCCTTCATTGATAGATCATTCATAACTGTCATGATAAGCCTCTACTGAGACATGTGCCAATGCCCTGACTTAGGACTAGAGCAAATACCCCACCCCTTAAACTTTAAATTCTCGAAAATTAGGTAACCAAGCTTCTTAATCATCATTATAAATCCCAAGCTTCTTAATCATAGCATTTACCAAATTTAACAAAACTGGTTTGGTTTATTGATGGTTCAAAGATTCAACATCTAAATCCCAATCAGACACAGTATTGAGAAACAATTAATTCTTTGTACTACGCTACAAATACAGAAAGCTGCATTTCAACGATCTCTCGGTTCACAGAAGATTCAAATTATACAACCCGAAAAGACTCAGCTATCTTCTTTAACTCATCGTAGTGTCTCTTCCACTGAAGACCTGCAAATAGCAATTGAGTTGAGACAACATCATTTTCTTTTCTGTTAGTTTTTATAGTTTCTTTATATACTTTCTAGCTGTTCAAACTTGTGAGACGACTTAAAACAGGATAAATAGTCATACCACTGCCTGTTACACCAAACAAATATAAGCGATTGCCAGCTGCAGTGGCAGTAATGAATATATGAGGAGGCTCTAGCTCAAACTGGTAATACGTTCTTCCTTCATGCTCTGCTACATTAGAGCTCAGAACCTTCCCTTCTACATTTTCGCCAATCATTTCTGGACCAAATGCATTGATCACTTTCTCTGGAGGTCCAATTTTTTCTATTGTAGCATTGTCACCAAGATCTGTGTAGATTTAAAGTAAAAATATTATCACGTAAGTAATAAGTGGAAGTTCCACCTGTATCTTTCACTGTTCTTTCTGTTTCAATTTATTCTCCCTGTCTCTAGAAAGCAAAGATGGAGAAAGAAAATAAGCAAAACTCAGTACTCACCATCAGAGAATCGAAGAACAGGAGCAACAATGACAAACAAGCGTCCTTCCTTAGAGCTGGCAAATCTCAAATCTATCTCTGTGCCACCAAGATCTGCTATTGATACTGGTACCTGCTAAGCATATATATGCTGGCTGAAGTATACAGAAATCATGGAGCTGAAGAAACCAAAAGATAAAATGTCCTCTAGAAGAACATACGTTGTAACAGATCTTTCAGATTAAAAGAGAAGTAAACTGCTCTCACAAAAAGAGAGACTTAGGAGTTATTTCATTAATCGTTCTAAGGAATTTCCACTGGTATATTTAAAACTTTTCAATACTTGTGACTGGATGAGATAGAACAGAAATCTTATAGTGATTTTTTTCCAACTCTAACTAGTAAAGATCAGTGAGCATCACCTCTTCCCATTCTTGAGGCACTCTGAAGGAGTACCGGATAATCGGACTCCATCCAACACCATGTCCACCAGACTTCTCATCTGGCCTGCGATATGTCCTCCAACCTGTCTGATCAAATCCTTGCCTACGTTATCTCACTTTCCTTTAAAATATATAACAGAAGAGACAATTGGAATTCTAACTTATCATGCATCAAATCAAGTTTAGAATTAAACATCAATTGTATAACTCTAAATATGGAAGAGATGTTTTTTCTCTTTCCTAGAAGGACCATTTGATAACTGGTAGATTGAAACTTTTTGCCTCTCGTAAAGGGTATTAGGATTAAACCAGTATTAGACCAATTGGAACTTTTTTTCAAACTAAACAACCATAGTTTTATCATTTACAACAAATTTTGACACCCGACATCCACGGCATCCTTCATCATGCAACCAAGTACATTTCCTTTATCACGGCTTACATTACAAATTCATTTACTTTACGACAGTACAGTCTACAGATAAAGTTTAGTCATGGCAGAATTGTTTGTCTGTGCAAATAAATAATTTATTATAATCCAAAGTGAACGAACCTTGTTCATCTGGTTCGGACAGGCCAGGAATTCTCCCAGCAAGAAGGCCTTGTTTCACCACGGCCAAACTCTCACTCGGAAAACCCAACAAGGAAATCCCAGAAGCCAAAACTCTTCTTCTGTTCACCAAAGAGGAGCACTTCTCGCTCTCTCTGTCTTTTGAGGCTAAAGCATTCACAGGTTTTAGAATCCCAATTTGCTGCGGATTCCTCCAGCATAGCACGCTGGTGGTGGACAAGGCTGTTGCCATGTCCACGAAGGTTGATGTGCTTAGTGGTTACTTTAGGATGAGATTGAAAAGGGAAAAAAAATAAAATTGGGCAGCTCAGAATACAAGACTGCAGAATATTGTAGAAACTGGTTTATGGAAAGATTAATCCAGAATTGGAGGTCCAAATAAGGAACCCGAGCCTTAATAATTTTGTGGACAAGGTGCTATTGAGCTCATGAAGATCGAGCCTTTGTTCTTTCTTTCCTTTCGGCTAACTAAGCATCTATTTCGGGCCTAACACGTGTATTCATACAATATGCATATATAAAAAAAAATGTATATTTATTAGTTTTGTTACTTTCTAACATACTGACTAACTAATTGTATTTTTAAGAAATATAATTCATTTATTAAATATAATAATATTATTAAATAACTTTTAATAGATAATTACTACTACAAAATTATATTTTTAATATTTTAATTTCAAATTCACATTTGCAGATTCATAAACCCATCAAACATATAAACCAGCGTTTTAGGGTTAAAACATGATTGAGCACATGTCCATTGTTTCTCTTACAAACATTATATGCAAATCACACATTGTTTTTTTTTTTTAGCATTTTTTTACAGCGTTGTGACTTTAATTTAGTCTTCAGAAAAATCAGATATAAAGAGTACATAGATTCGCTTGATTCAAATATTTAATTATTAATTATGTTTCACTTATCAATCAAATATGAATCAAATTTTCTCTTTCGGTAGTAAAAATAAGCAATAGTCTCACGTGTCATAATTTAGGTGTAAAACTAATTAACGAGTTAAAGATAATTGAAATACTTTAATAACTAAAATAATTTATTAATCTTATTTTATTGAAAATTATGAAGTGCGGGAATACTAAAACTATGTATCAATTATTAAAAAATGTTAAAATTATAATTTTGTTATTTACATCTTTTCATATATAAGATAGTATATGAATCTTTATCAACTACATAACAAAATACTAATTAATGATGGAACAATGAGTGACTTTAAGTTGTGTAAATAGAAAAGAAAACATTTAAATCTTCAAAATTATTCCATAACAATAATTTTATTTTCTGATCTTAGTAAGTAATGGTTATTTAATCCTTAAAATATAAAAATAATGTCATTTTCATAATAATTTAAAAACTTTGAAGAACATTTTTAGAGTCACATCCAATTATTACAGGTATTATAATATTTTAATAATAATAAACAATAAGTACTTAGTAATACATATACTAAAGTTTTATAATCAAATTATTTTAGCATCTTACTCTATTGATAAATAATAATTCTAATGAATTAAAATTAAAAATAAATAATAATTAAAATGACATTTTAAAATTGTTAACAAACAATTCTATTTGATAGTATTTATATTAATAATTAAAAATTAGCTATTTCAGTAAATACACCAATAAATTATTAATCACAAACATAAAAAGTAGGTGTATATCAATAAAATAAATAAATAAGTACTTAAATTTAATAAGTATATTTTCATTTTCTAATCTATAAATGTAAGAAAAAGTTTATATTTCAATTAAAAATATATCTATTATCTTTTTCAATTTTAGTATAATTATTTTGTATAGGCGCATCAAGTTTCATGTAGAGTCTTACAATTATAATATACAGTTTTATTTATAATTATCATGTGTAAGTTATGATAAAGTTTAATCTAACTAAATCATTATAATCTTATTTTATTCTTCATTTTTATGATAAAGTTTACTTTATTTTCATAGTCGCTCATTTTAGATTATTAAAATTATATTTATATTATTCTTAAAAAATTTAATTAAATAAAGAGAATGAAAGAAGATGAGTTCAATTATTTTTCTAGATAAGTAGGTAACTAAAAAGATAAAAATGTGTATAAAATATTTTAAACAAATAAGTAATAAAAAAATAAAAAATAAATCATGAATCTTATTTAAAAAACATTTTTTTGTATTAATTTGGATTGAGCTCTATAAATTTGACTCTTACATTGTGTTTAGTTGAATCAATTTGAGTGGTTTTATTGTATAGGAAGATGAATGCTTGTGGGTCAAGTGTGTTTGGTTGAACTAATTTGATGATGGATTGGCGCGAAGATTTGGGGGATGAGATCTTTGATCATCTGAAAAGATTTGCAAGGATGTAATTGAAAAATACGAAACACCGCCCTTGCAATATACTGTGTCATGTGACATACACTTAAGTCAATTATTCCATAAAGGTCAATTAGTAATTTAAAAAATATATGAACTAAAAAACTAAAAAAAATCTATAACATCTATCAAATCATTCCAAAACTTTCACAAACATTCTTTTCAAATCTCTTCAAATATTGTCATCTATTTATTAATCCAAACAACTTTATCATCTACTCACAATCCACTCAAATTCTTTCAAATTTATTTCTTTAAATTCACTCTTCCAACTAACAAAACCTTAAAGAATTGTCTTCTTTATCACAAGCACACTAGTAATAATCATCTTAATAGAGTATTGTACTTATAAAAACATATTGTATTGTATATTGACAGTTTTTAAATTTAAATAATGCAATTTAAAATATGTACAATTTAAAAACTACATAAATGTATGTGTTTATTATTTTAAGTGATGAAATTAGACAATTATATTTAGAGGAAGTAATTAAGTAACTACAGATTTTTACTAAATATTTTATTTATTTATTAAAAGATAAAATGATTTAACTAAAACATTACAATAAAAATAGTTAAATAAAAATATTCTTTTATTAAAAGATAAGATTGTTAAACAATATTCTTCAAAATTTTACTTATTCCTCTAAAACGAAATCCATAAACACTTAAAGCTAAAATTTCACAATGGAGTATAGGGTTTTTACCAACATTTATATCGTTGTCTATCAAATTAGATGAACATCCGAATTATGTAGGAGGCTGCCTCTTGCATTAACATTATTTTAATTGATAATTTTGCATGTGCTACTCATTTTAAGTGGCAAAGTTAGATAATTATATTTAGAGAAATTAATTATATAATTATGAATTTTTATTAAATATTTTTTAAAATAATTATTTGTTTAAAAAATTATACTAAAAATAGTTTAGAAAAACATTTTTATTAAAGGATAAAGTTGTTAAATAATTTTTAAAATAATTGTTGAAGTTTTGGCTTTCCTTACCTAAACACTTAATACTAAAATCTCCCACTTAACACTAAAATCTCAACATTTATATGATTATTTATGAAACTTGGTAGTATAAAATGTGGAGAATTTTATATAATTATTTAAAATTAGATTTTATAAATTATAAGTTAAGATAGTTAAATCAAAATTTTAAGCGTAGAATTGTATATGCTATTTTTGATTCAAATTTCACTCAAGATCGTGAAACAGTAAAATCGTAGGGATCGTTGAATAAAATTGTGTAATGACGATTTTTTTTTCGTGCACTAACTATTCACCACCTTCTTGGGTGAATAGATTCAGTTTAAACATAATTTTAATTAAAAATTAATGTAATTAAAAATTTACCTCACAAAATATTACCTATCCAAAAATAAAACTATTTGCATGTTGCTCATTAGTGAAAACAAAATTGGGATGAATATTCCCTTGAGCAAAGACATCACGAACAAAGTGACAATCTACTTCAATATGCTTATGCTTAGTTCAGACATGAAAAATCAGATAGTGAGATATTTGTAGTGCAGTTTCACTATCACAATGTAGTAACATGGTAGTGTGTATTGTGCCCAAAATAGATAAAATCCATTTCAACCATTTTAATTCACAAGTAGTCATAGTCATTAAGCGATACTCAACTTCAGTAGACAATTTAGACACAGTATGTTATTTTTTCATCTTCTAGGAGATAGGAGAGTCACTAAGAAATATTATCCAACCCGTAAGTGAACTCCGGTTCATCAGGCAACCAATCCAGTCAGCATCACACCATCCATATAGGCATAGGTCACATTGACTACTTAACAAAATACCTTGTCCTATATTGTATTTTAGATAACGAACAACTCGCAGTGGTGTTTGCCAATGATCCTCCCTTGGTTGTTGCATAAATTGGGACAAAATATGAACGCTATAGGACAATTTGAGTCGTGTAAAGCACAAATAAATCACTCGCCCAATCAAGCGACGATAAGGCTTTAGGCCAACAAGCAGTATACTAGTGGACAAAGCCAAATGATGATTTTATTCCATAGGAATACTTACAAGAAATACTCGCACTATAGTCATCTTAGTGACTAGAGCAAAGGTCTCAGTGTAGTCAATCCCTGCAACTTGATGATTTTCAAGGATTACAAGTCGAGCCTTGAATCTTTCTACTATGCCATCAGAGTGATACCTGATTTTGTAGACCCACTTGCACTATAGTGCCTTCTTGTTCGGTGTTAGGTCATCGATCACCCACTTATCATTATTCTCTAGTGTCTATATCTCATGTTGCATTGCATCTCGCCATCTCTTATCTTTTATTGCCTTAGAATATGTCACAGGTTCACGGTTTACATATATTGTTGCAAGAAACATTCTATGTCATAGAGAAAAATTATTACAATTCATATAGTATGCAATGAGATAGGGATTAGTTGAGGAATGTCGCGATTTGGGTGTTAGTGGGAATGAACTCAATTTCTGTATTATGTGAGTAACATAGTCATGCAACAAAACTAATGGCTTTTTTTGTTTATGACCCTGTCCCAATAATTCGTCATGAAATTATGGATCACCTTGCTCATTTGGTTCCTGCATAAAAGTATTACTTATTGGCGAAACTGCATCAACTTCATGTTGCACTAGTATTGCATCAAGCACGACATGATCGTCATGTCTTATTTTGTCCCCTTTTTTTTTTCAAGTCATCAAACTCCTCATAGTCAACATTAGACCAGCCTAAACAAGAAGTTGTACACAAGTCTTCTTTAAGAAGTGAAGCAAAAGGTAAATCTGTTTTTGAGAACTTGACATCTCGTGAGACAAAAAAATTCATTGGTTTCTAGATCACATAAGCGCCACTCCTTTTTCTCATATGGATATCCAACAAAAATACATCTCTTACTTCGACACTCAAATTTATCACCTAACCTTCCTTGCTTGTGAGCATAACATAATGATCCAAATAATCGCAGATGATCATAGGTAAGGTCATAGCCATAAAGAACTTTATAATGAGTCTTTCCACTTAAAACTAAGGAAGGGGTTCTATTTATCAAGTAACCAGCCATGAGAACACATTCTCCCAAAAAATCAATAAGCAAACATCTTTGAAATCTAAAAGCTCGAGCTACATTTAATATATGTTGATGTTTACGTTCCATCCATCCATTTTGTTGTCGTGTCCTCGTATAAGATGTTTGAAAAATTATTCCATTTTCGAGAAAATATTTTTTCATGCAAGTAAATTCCATTTTGTTGTCAGTCCTTACAATTTTTACTTGTTTATTAAACTAATGATCCACCGTGGATAAAAACATTTTCATAATATGTGACACCTCTTTCTTATCAACCAGCAAATAAATCCACATAGCTCTAGAATAATCGTCATCAATAGTTAAAAAAATAGATGTTCCACATGAAGAAACATTTTTATAAGTGTACCATAAATCACAGTGTATTAATGCAAAAACATCATATGCTATAAAATCACTAACAAAAACTTTTTTCTTAATCTGTTTTTCTCTTTGACAAATACCACAATATTTATTCAAATTTTCACTACTTTTCTTAAGGTCAACAACTGAAACTAACTTAGTAACTTGCATAAACAAATGTCTCAATCGTTGATATCAAATATCCAAAGACACTCCTTTGTCAACTTTCAAAGTCGTAATGTGTTGTATCCCCTTAAAATAATAAAGTTCATCCCAATGTTCACTCGCACCAATCAACTTCCTCGAAGTACTGTCTTATATTACACACATGTTATGAGTGAACTGAACAGTACAATCAAAATAATCTATAAGTTGTGACACAAAAACTAAATTGCAAGATAATCTAGACACGTATAAAACATTCTCAAGAGAAAAATCCCGATCAAGAGTGATATCCCTCCTTGGTAGCCACAATATTGCTTTCATTTGGCAAAGCAACAGTACATGGAGATATTGCCCGTAAGTTATACAAATCACTCAAATTTCCAATCATATGGTTTTAGGCTCCTATGTCTATTATCCATGACACTTGCTTATCGGTCTTCTTCTCAGTTGGATGGTTATTTTGATTGTTTAACAATTTCAACAATACCTAGAGTTGATCATGGCTCAGTCCAAGAGATCCCACGTCATTCCCATTCGATGTACTTCTTATGGTTAAGCTTTTTGTTATGGCCTGGGTTGTATTGACCCGCACAACACCACGTCCTCGACCTACCCCTTTTTTTGTTTGCAATCCCCTACCACAACCTCCATTTTTTGCATAAGTTTACGGTCTATCACCCCACCACTCGGGGTATCCGATGAGTGCAAAACAATAATTTACCTCATGCCCACTATGTTTGAATGAGAGCAAATGATTGCTTCATCTTTCCTATTCATTTTCGGCCACGAACAGTAAAAGTGATTACCTCTCTTTTATCTTCTTTCCCACGTGCCATGATATGTACTCGTTCCTTTTGAATTAGAATTGAGTAAACTTTGTTTAGATTTGACAACGGGTTGTGTGCCAAAATATTAGAATGAACAGTGTCATACATTGTGTCATCTAACCCCATAAGGAAGGTATGTACCCTTTCCTCCTCGTGTTTCTTGTCAAGTATCGATCCAAGGTCACATGTGCATCTCCCGCATTTGCAAGTTGGCAGCTAATCATAATTCACCAATGTATCCCACAATGTCCAAGTTTGTCGTAGTAATTGACAATGCTCATTCCTTTTTGTCTGCACTCAACAAGATATGACTTTATTTGTTAAATTCTTGGTCCATTTACCAATGAAAACCGATCGTGAATATCATTCCATAAATCCTGTACAATCTCGATGTGTGAGATTGTTGAGTAGAGAAATGATTCAATGGTGTTTCGAATCCAAGACACCAATAAAGAATTAATGGTCCACCCCTTTAAGATTCGTCGAGTCATCCGTCGGCTTCTTGATTGACCAATCAATAAAGCCTAATTTCTTCCTTGCTCTTAAAGTCGTTCTTAACAAACGGGCCCATTCATCATAATTTTCACCCTTCAATTGTACCTAGGTAATCAAGAGATCAGGATTGTCAAGCGTGAGTATGTCGTAAGGTGAGATGAGTTTCCGTTGAGGGTTGACATCATCCCTTATGGTTAGTTTCTCTGTATTAGAATCTTTAGCCATGGTTTAATAAGCCAGGGTGTGAATGGTCTTAGCTCTAATACCATGACAAAATGCCACAAAGAATTTATTTTTCCATTGTTTCAATCATCCAGAAAACTCAAATATATACAACAGTGCTTTTCTAAACTTTCTCATAAAGATCCACTAAACCAATCAATACCTACCAAATATAAAAAGTCATATCTCACGGAATATTACCTATCCAAAAATAAAAGATACATATATGCAATAAAGATATACAATAATCACAATAATTTCTTTTACTCGTTTTCTTTGAAGATAAAGGAATGTGTTATATATATTTTTTTAAAAAAGTAAAATCTATGACTTATGTTACGATTTCACGATTTAAGATTTTGATCGTAGTCATTTCACAAGCAAATTAAAAGAATTTCAGTGTTGACTGTCTAACACAGTGCTAGACCATTTAACACCAAAGAGATGATAATATAGATAAGGGAAAGTTAACCCTAAGTCATCTCCCAATGAATCCAAAAGTAAATTAAGTAAATCAATCAAAACTTATTTGTAGCAAATCAAAGTTAGTAATAACAATAAAGGAAAGATGTGGTTTTTGAGGAATAAAATAGACGATTTAAAAATAATAAAGAAAATAGGTTAACTCTGAAGTTCTTTCACAATAAATTCTCCCTTGGTTTTCTTCTTAAGATTATTATCCTTCAATTCTCCTTACAGAGTTAAACTGAATCAAATAAACATCAATCAAATCCAACAAGAATTTATTAGCAAAACAAGTATCTACTGATATATTCAATATCTTACCTCATCTCCAAGTGTATACTTAATTAAATGTATATCTCTTATCTCTTGACTAAGTGTACAAGAAATTATTAAGACAAAGTAAATTAACCAAGAACTCTAATTAAGAAAAAAACAATTGAGTTCTGAACAAGCGTTCAAAAATAAATACTTTTCTAAAAACAAACTTAATAAAAATCAACAATATAGCACAATTGTTATAGAGAATGTAAAGAACAAAACTTTATTAAACAGAAATCTCAGAATTCATTATAAAATCACGATAGAATCAACCCAAAGAAGTTTAGCCTTCCATGACAAAAGCATAAAAATTACAAAAAAATAAAAATAAAAATAAAGTGTATGTTTTGCAATAGTCTGTGTCCTTCATGTCATCTCCAACCTCTATTTATGATCTCTTTTTATTTAAGAAATAACTCAGATTTAATTCTAAGATATTATCCTTACAATTATCACATGTTTCCTTATGTGTCAAAGATTAATTCTATAAATATTTTTTTTCTAATAAAGCTGTAGAATTTTCATTTCTCATTTTCTTTCAGATATCCTGTTTCCAAATTTTGTTTTAGGTGTCAACTTATAATAATCGAATCTGCTGCAAAAGATCTTATAAAATATTTGTTCTAAATCAGATAAGAATTGTAATGATCATCTTTGTAAAAAATATGAAAAATATCTTTGTAAAAAAATTGATTAGATTAGTAACCGATCGAATTTTTGCAAATAATTAAAAATAAGAAAAATAAAAAAAATGCTTAAAATCAAAATTTGACTAATAATCTCAATTAAGATTCAATTAATTTAATTAATCTTAAGTAAAAGAATAATCTTATTTAAAATAATGAATTTATTATCCATCACAACATAGTTAAACACTATAATTATGAATAAAAATATACTTATTATATATATATATATATATATATCGATTTTAACTATTTTAGTATAAATACACGTTTAAAAATAAGAATATTGAATAATTAGGGTTTGTAATTTAATATTATATTATATATAATTACAGTAGAAAACATATATTTCATTTTAATTTCATATTATAATTTATACGAAAGATGGTCTAACTTAATATATATTATGTATAATTTATACACTAAATATTTTTCTTGCTAATAATTATTTTTAACATGTGTGCTCTCATTTATGTTATATTAAATTTAGTATTTATTGTTATGGTAACTTATTTTGTTACGCATCTGAAGGGTACAAAAATATCAGAGGGTTACTATCTATTTGTAGTTTTGTTATTAATTTTTAAAAGTTGTAAGTTACATCTGATTTTTTGAGTATTAATATTACAAAGATATAAAAAAGTTTAAAAAAATTATATATATATATATATATATATATTATTAAAAAACAAAATTATTAAAAAACAAAATTATTAAAAAACAAAATTATGAAATAAAAAAACACATTAAAGTTGGTTAAAAAGAATACTTATTCTCGTGGAAGCACCTGTGCTGTGCATAATTTTTTATGATAATAAGAAATAAAAAATGTAGTTAAAAAATTAAAAAATTATAATAATTGATGAAACAAAGATTATGAAAATAATTATATAATATTTGTGAATAATTATTATTTATTACAAATCATTTTTATAAATAACAAAATTAATAAAGAAAAAAATGGTAATAATTTGTTTACATAAAATAATTCAATTAAAAAATTACTTATAAAACCAGACATATCTGTTCTATTGAAAGATAAAAGAAATATATATGTTATAGATAAAATCATGAAACTGTCTATATAATGGTATAGATGCACCATAACAAGCGTAGAATAAGAATTAAGAAAGCAAATCCATTTGCAAGCACATCAGCAACTACAGCACTCACATCCCAAGTTTAGGGTTTGCGATTGCGGCATGAGCCACCGGGGAATGGACCGGGACGACGACGATGACGATTACATGGAGGACGAGCAGGTCGCCGACTTCGAAGAAGAGGAGGACCGCGGAGGGCGTGGCGGTGGTAGGAAGCGCAGAAGATCTGGTTTCATTGACGATGACGCAGAGGAGGTAGATGAGGATGAGGAGGAAGAGGACGATGACGACGAGGATTTTGATGCCCGAGGCGGTGGTCGCAGGCGCCAGTACAAGAAGGTTTCCGCTTCCAATTTTTTTGACGAGGAGGCCGTGGTGGATAGCGACGAGGAAGAGGAAGAGGAAGAAGGGGAAGACGGTGCGTTTGTCTCTTCTCTCCTTGTTAATTTTGTTTAAGATTAGATTAGATGATTGAATGTGAACTCGGGATGTATGACGTTAGGGTTGGAACTTCAGATTTATGGATTGTCTTTTGGTTAGGTTGTTGTGGTTGATTTTAAACTTGATTAGGCGTATGTTCTTTAATCCCTTCCTGATGGATCAATGATGTGGTCTGTCTGCTATTCAAATCTTTGCTTTAGATAATTTTTGACTGACTTGGACCAGGGGAAAAAATGGGTATGGAAGGAACTATTACAATAATTGTGTTTAAGTGAATGTACTGTGAATGGGAAGGATGAGTTACTGTTTATAATTGATATAAGCATGAAGTTATGTCTTCTTCTGATGGTGGGTTTTTCAAATTGATCAAAAGTTTGAATCAGTAAATTAAGCCTTTTTTTTCACCCAGACTACACTGATGAAATTGAAAATCGATCTTGTTATTTATGTTTTTGCTTGTGATAGAACATCAAATTTGAATTGAAAACATTTATTGAAAAGTGTCGCTGTTCTATGTGCATATAGTATTTTATATTTTCAAACTTGCTAACTGAACATCATAACTGCACTTTACACTCTTTTTCTTAAATTACAAAGCATAACTGTCATATACCATCACATTCAAATAGAAGATTTTGGAGCATGATATATGCATCTAGATCAGACGCAAATCCATTAACCTCAGATCCAGTAGTCAGTTCCCATATATTTTATTGATGGAAGTTTTGGTGTGCCCTGTGTATTACTTTCTCAATATGAATTAAGGGTCTGTTTGCTCTCCTTATTTGCTGTTTCCATTTTTAATTGAAAATAGAAAATAATAGAGCCATTCATCTCGGATCCAGTAGTCAGATCCCATCAAATTTATTCTATGATATTTGATTGATGGAAGTTTTAGTCAGTTCCCATCAAATTGATTATATGATGTTTGATTGATGGAAGTTTTGGAGTGCCCTGGGCATCAATTTCTCAATAATATCGAGATGCATGAATTAATGGTCTGTTTGCTCTACTTGTTTTTTTTTTCTTTTCATTTTAATTGAAAATTTATTTTTCATGAGTGCAAAGCTTTCTTGAAATTGTTACTTGTTTTTTTTAAAGCAGAAGTACTTCTTTCTTGTACCATATTTCTAATCTTTTCAATATTTGATAAGAATTAATATAGGACAAGTTTAATAGACCGTGTTTGTCTATGCATATTATAGTTTTATTTATTGATGAATTAGTAAAATGTATATCTAAGAAAGTGGACCTTTTAACCCAACTCAATTTTACAATACTAGCTTATAAGGTGAGATTTGTGCTGTTATATACTATAATTTGGGCATATTTTTAATACCCCTTTATGTCAAAGACTAGACATCTAGAGCATGAGAATAATTATTTATGGGTGGTTTGATAATGCCCCAGTTATATGTGACATGATAGGCCTAACAACTCACAAACCTTGTTTGGATATATGGCATCATAGAAAGTGAACTTTAAACTAACTTTAACTTCTAAGATGGACTTGTAAGGTGATTTTTGCAGCTATAATTTGGTCATATCTCTAGTCAATGTGAGATCTTCAACCGTATGAGTATATTTTTATTATTTCTAACTATTCGGAAGCCTTATATAAAAGAACTAATGAACTCTTCTTGAAAATGGTTAAACCAAACATTTTCATTTTTTAGAACAAAAAACATTAAACCAGACTGATTATATTTTTTAAACTAAAAAAAATTAAATTGAAGATAAAATGTTCCTACTGGCCAACAGGCCCTAAATTTTCTTTTTGGGACCATTACGATTTTTTGTGGCAAATTTCCATTAGGATCTTGATGCTGTTTTAGAAATGAAACTGCCAGTGTCAGCATTGGGTGGTGTGGTATCAATGCAAGTTATGACTAGGGTATAAACAGGATAGAAGTTAACTTGTTATGTGAAATTGGGAGAATATTGGGGGTGATGCGATGCAGTATAATCAAGAACCATGGTTGATGTTTTTGATAGGGATGGCATGGAAAATACAGTGATAACTGTGATTGATGTCGTGATTATTGTTGGTAGAAGGTAGAGGCCAGATAAGTTAGCATATGTTTTTGGATGGTGAGAATCTAAAGAACCTATGAGTATGGGTGAGAGTTTCTAGTATTGTAATTGATGCAGAACATGTTTGGAATCTTGAATTAAAACAAGAATCAATTCTTACCTGGGACATCTTAGATCTCTGATGCTAAAATAATTACATAGGATAGGAAGCATTTGTCTTAAGAAGATTGTATAGGGAGGTCATTGTAATTTCAAAAATCATAGGGGTTGTTATAGGCTTTATGTGTGTGCAACTATAATAACAACAATAGTAGCCTTCTTTCTGCTATGTGGGATTGGCTGCATGGATCGAGCAACGTCATAATGTTTACACTAAATCATGTCTATCTATCCACAAACTGTTTTTATGACATTGATGATAAGTCCTAAAGGATAAAAATACTGACAGACAGCAGCACACGGGTAAATTCTTCTTCATGTAGATTTATTCTCATAATGTTATGAATGGTATTGGCAGTGTTGGGATGCAGTCAGCAAACTGTTTGTGGTTCAAAAGTTTCTTTCCTTTTTGAGCAACGGTTTGGTTGTGGGCGCTTGTTGTAGTTCAGTTTTTATCGAATTTGTGTTTGATGCGCAACATGGTTTGAGAAAAAAAATTATTTTTGAAATTTGAGATCATATTCATTATTGTAGTCAATAAATCAAGTATGTCAATATGGCTCCAAAGCATTTTCGTGGGATCTAGTAGTGTAATTGGTGCTCTCTGTCTTTTGAGTCTTTTTTTTGGAAAGACAGTCTTCTAAGTGTTGATTAAAAGCATAAAGTTTTCAAACCACTGTGTGGGAGCTTACTTCCTTCTACTCTTGATTTTGAGAATTATTTCTCGGAATAAAATATCAAAGAATTCATTTGACGAATTGTGTTTTACCGCACACTTTAATGGAAGTGGTGGTAGTGGTGGTGTTAGTGATGGTTAATGTGACCCTGAATACATGTTAAAGAAAACAGAAACATCTAAGATTTGTTTAAAAGCCATTTAGCTCTACAAGGAGATTATATAGAAAGTTTTCAGTAGTTTGAAATACAATTAAAACCCCAAAATGTGTGTGTGTGTTTTTTTTTTAAAAAAGGCTCTACATTTAGAGATTTCATGAATATAAGTACAAAACATATTGATTGCTTTGAATCCTCTCTTTGGACATGTCTAGGAATGGTTGATGTATATTTTATTGTGATACTACATTTTTTTTTCCAGTGACTTAATTTTGGAGGAATGATTGAACTTTATGTGTTTATACTCTTGCTCACATGATTGAGCAGTTCTTAGAAATTTGTTATGTCCCAGATACTTTGTGGAAAATATATCTATTAGTTATGTAGATAAGTTAACAACTGTTGAAACTTCCAGATTTCATTGTTGAGGGTGGAGCCGATCTGCCAGAAGAAGATGATGGGAGAAGGATGCGTAATAGGCGAATGCTGCCACATCACCAAGAAGATCATGAAGATCTTGAAGCTGTGGCCAGAAGCATCCAGGAGCGTTATGGAAGGCGCCTGACTGATTATGATGAAGAAACGACAGATGTAGAACAACAGGCTCTTTTGCCATCTGTGAGAGATCCAAAGCTTTGGATGGTCAAATGTGCAGTATGTCACTATCCTTTTTGTGAAGATGTCCTTTTTCTTGCAACCTGATAGGAGCATGTCATGTATTCTTTGTTTTTTTTTTCATTAGATTGGTCGTGAGAGGGAAACAGCTGTTTGCCTCATGCAAAAGTACATAGATAGAGGATCTGAATTGCAAATCAGATCAGCTATTGCTCTTGATCATCTAAAAAACTATATATATGTAGAAGCTGATAAAGAAGCCCATGTCAGAGAGGTAATGCCATGCAAAATGTCTGTTTCATAAATATTTACTTTATGGATTAAATTGTGTGTGTTTTTAAATGTTATGCATATGCTTTCAGGCTTGCAAAGGTCTACGTAATATATTTGGGCAAAAAATAACCCTTGTCCCAATCAGAGAGATGACTGATGTTCTGTCAGTCGAAAGCAAAGCGATCGATCTTGCTAGAGATACTTGGGTGAGAATGAAGATCGGAACATATAAAGGAGACCTTGCTAAAGTATGTATCATATTTAAGAAAATTTATTATACATCCATTTTGTTTTCTATATTCACCATCAAATATCTCTTCTATAGGTAGTGGATGTCGATAATGTGCGGCAGAGGGTTACTGTCAAATTAATTCCAAGGATAGACCTACAGGCTCTCGCGAATAAATTGGTATGGAATGTTGCAGTTTTTTGTTAAATTAATATATTGTATTTGGCCAATGTTTAAATTCCGTGGAAGAATAACCCGAGTCTGTATATTTTTATACAAATCACTTGTGCCATGCAGGAAGGGAGGGAGGTTGTGAAAAAGAAGGCTTTTGTTCCTCCTCCTCGATTTATGAATGTTGATGAAGCAAGGTATTACTGGCTCTCTCTATTCTGTTGCTGAAAGTTGTGTCTTGGAAATATGTTCTTGATCTGATTAAATTTGTTCTTTCTATTCAGGGAACTGCATATCCGTGTGGAGCACAGACGTGATGCCTATGGTGAACGGTTTGATGCCATCGGAGGCATGATGTTCAAAGATGGATTCTTATACAAAACTGTATCAATAAAGTCCATCAGTGCTCAGAACATCAAACCTACCTTTGATGAGCTGGAAAAATTTCGCAAACCGGGTGAGAGTGGAGATGGTGATGTGGCTAGTTTGTCAACTTTGTTTGCAAACAGGAAGAAAGGGCACTTTATGAAAGGTGATGCAATCATTGTTGTCAAGGGTGATTTAAAGAACTTGAAGGGGAAGGTGGAGAAAGTTGACGAGGATAATGTGCATATAAGACCAGAAATAGAGGGACTTCCCGTAAGTATGAATGATAATTAATGGTTGTATAGTCCGCCAGTTTTGCATGTTGATAATTAATTAATTGGTCACCTCTTCAATTTGTCAGAAAACTATTGCTGTGAATGAAAAGGAGCTTTGTAAATATTTTGAGCCTGGAAATCATGTTAAGGTTGTTTCTGGTGCTCAAGAAGGGGCAACAGGCATGGTTGTGAAGGTGGAGCAGCATGTCTTGATCTTAATATCTGATACAACAAAAGAGCACGTGAGTTTTAGTCTCTCTATTTGCTGAAAGATTTGTTAATTTCTATTTTCTAATTATATTTTGTGCAGAATTGACGTAAAAATATTCTCTCTTTAGATTCGTGTATTAGCAGATGATGTTGTAGAAAGTTCAGAAGTAACGACTGGAGTTACTAGAATTGGGGACTATGAACTTCGTGATCTTGTATTGTTAGAGTAAGCCTTTTCTGTTGCCCAAGATTACAGCATAAACACATTGCCTCTATGATATGGTTCAAAGTTTTCTCACTTCTATTTTATATGGTGCAGTAATATGAGCTTTGGTGTGATAATCCGTGTAGAAAGTGAAGC
>Ga0099824_1004885_pt1 | contig 19123 bp, 9 predicted proteins | sample SiratrowhiteBW_FD_76837 | JGI IMG/M metagenome (GOLD analysis project Ga0099824, IMG submission 76837) | Root nodule microbial communities of legume samples collected from California, USA - Siratro white BW | ecosystem: Host-associated > Plants > Roots > Nodule | place: USA: California... | reverse complement strand
TTGCATTGTATGAAAATGGAGAATAACAGGTTTGAGTGAAAAGTTGTGTGGATTTGATGGTGTGAAAAGAAGATGCAGTTAATTTTTGAGTGGAATAGGTTGTGTGGTGGTGGTGGTGGTGGTGGTAGAGAAGCAAAGCAATGAAATGCAGAGAAATCATTTTCAGAAGTATATATTAATTGAATGGTGGTGGTAGCTTAGGGTGTAAGCTGTGTAGACTGTAGCGGAGAAGAGACGGCTCTAGAAATAATTGAAACTTGTTGAAATGAAATGCTAGCGTTGAATTCCCCATGCCTCTCTATTCCGTCAATTGGATGCACATCGAATGTGAATTTTGGCTCAAAAGCAGATTCCCCTTTATCCTCACATTCCACATTCCCGGCTAATGTCATCTCTGATTCTAATTCCACTGATTTTTTATCCCTTTTCCCTCCCTACTAATACCAGTGCCTCACACCCTCTTCCCCTCAGATCCATCTTCTTCTCTCGTACGTTCCTCTCTTCTCTTCTCCTCTCTTCATTTCTATTTTCCATTTCAATAATCAATTCTTTCCTCCTAACTCTTCCTGCAGATACCTGCCTTCCTTCTTCTTCAATTCCTTAATCCAACAACTCCACTATTCATAATCCTGATATGGGCTTCTTGAAGGTTCTATGCTACACCATTCTCCTTCTCTCCTTCTTTTATTATACTTCTCTCTTTATCTTATTTATTTCTTTCTTTCTCCTTACCACCAGGAACAAACCAACCAACAAACTGATCCAGGTACGCTTTCACTCCTAATAAACCTCGTCAACGACATAATTTCAACAAAATGTGATTTCGACGTAATCTTAGTAAAGATCACGTGATCTAATTAATCCTTCTTGGTGCATGTGACCAGCTGCGGTTTTACGTGATGGAAAAGAAATACTTCTTCAGGTAAATTTTAATCGCTCTCGTCTACACTTATCTTATTTGCTTAGTTCCCTGTGTATAATTGAACAATTTTCGAGACATAATGTTATTTGAAAAATCGATTCCTCTCTCAATTTGCTGTTTCTTTGTTGTTGTTTGTGATCCAACACTAAAGACTTTATTATCTTAGAAAACTAATACTGTCTACCAAAAAATATAGTACTTGTGACTGTGAAGAACTTGCACGGATTGAAATTAACGTTTAACAATTTTTTGCAGGCATTCAACTGGGAGTCTCACAAATACAACTGGTGGAATAATTTAGAAACCAAAGTTCCTGACATTGCTAAATGTGGATTTACATCAGTGTGGTTGCCACCACCAACTCACTCGTTTTCACCTGAAGGTTATATAACTTTCAAAAGAACTATATTATGTAGTTTGATTGTGATGTTTTTATCTTTTTTCTTCAAACTTCCTACAACACAATATCATAATTTTTTTTCGAACATTTTTCTCTCGAACAGGTTACACTCCGCAGAACCTTTACTCTCTTAACAGCAAGTATGGTTCTGAGCGTCAGCTAAGAGCTTTGCTTCAGAAGATGAAGCAATATAAAGTCAGAGCAATGGCTGACATAGTTATCAATCATCGTACTGGCACAACTCAAGGACGTGGAGGGTTTTATAATCGTTTTGATGGAATTCCATTGGGGTGGGATGAACGTGCAGTGACGTCATGTACTGGAGGACTGGTAACATATAAGTTGCATTTGGTTTAATATATTTTTGTACGTTTTATGTTGGTACTATTGTATTCACGACTCGTTTATTTCAGGGTAACCGAAGCACAGGAGCTGTTTTCGAGGGATTTCCTAACATCGACCATACTCAAGACTTTGTGAGAAAGGATATCATTGGCTGGCTCCGTTGGTTGCGTCATGATGTGGGCTTTCAAGATTTTCGGTTTGATTTTGCGAAGGGGTAAGACATATTCTATGGATTTGGAGTATTGGATTTTCTGTATTTCCTTTTTATCATGTTATATACCTTTGATCTATAGGTTTTCAGCAAAATATGTGAGAGAATATATTGAGGGAGCTAAGCCTTTGTTCTCTGTCGGGGAGTACTGGGATACTTGTAACTATAAGGGTTCGTCTTTGGACTATAATCAAGGTACATCGACTGAACCTTAAGAAAATAATATTTACGTTTTGAATTTTCTAAAATTTGGATATATTCATTATTTGCAGATGGTCATAGACAACGTATAATCAATTGGATAGATGGCACTGGACAACTTTCAACTGCATTTGACTTTACAACAAAAGGGATTCTTCAGGTGTCCGACATATTTTGTGCACATAGATCTCATCAATCCCCATGTCTTCTTATACATTCAATAACTTGATTTCTATTCATCAAGTTTAGCAATCATGATACACTCAACACACAACAAATCCTTTAACACTCCAGTTGATCTTTCTTTTACTTGTAGGAAGCTGTCAGAGGAGAGTTTTGGCGCCTGCGTGATGCTCAAGGAAAGCCCCCAGGTGTGATCGGCTGGTGGCCATCAAGATCTGTCACATTTATTGATAATCATGACACAGGCTCAACCCAGGTACAGATCAATTCTTAGTTACATTTTTACACCAGAGATGCTTCTTCAACAATATTGGGAGGCAGCTTAACATGTCAAGTGGCATTAAGCCATGGACTCTCACACCTAAAGCATCAGTCTTTTGAATTGAATTCTTTTATGATGCTTAATTCCTAATAATTGCTGTTCTTGTTAAGAATTATGTTATCTAAAGGTTTAACTTAAGAGTTATCTGTAAACTGAATTAAGGTGTTAATCGAATAGTGAAACTAGGAAACCTTTAATAATTAAGCTCTATCGCTTTGCATTTCAAAGATTTCATTTCATTTGACTATATGTTTTTTGGGCATAATACTTTTGGTCTATCACTTATCTACTAGATCTTGAACTTGTGCTCTTCACTCTGTGCAGGGTCATTGGCCATTCCCGAAAGACCATATTATGGAGGTATTTTTTTCCCCATTAGTATCTTACACGTATCTCCATTATGTAAATATTTGACAATCTATTTGTGTATCCTTTCTTTGTCTGTTCTTATACTACTACACTTAACTGTCACGTCACTTTATCAGACAAAAGACTAGGAAAATTTAGAAAAATTTAAAGCATGCTATGCAATGTATGCGGTTCTGTCCATCATTCAAAATTATGCATTCTTCTTTCTTAGATTGTTTTGATCCAAGTTGTTGTGACTTGCTTAATGACAGGGGTACGCATATATACTGACTCATCCCGGGATACCAAGTGTTTTCTATGACCACCTCTACGACTGGGGCAGTTCAATTCGAGATCAGATTGTGAAATTGGTAACTAACTAGTACTAAAAAAATACACATTTTATTTTTTGTTTTATAAAGGAACCTCTAACAAATTTACATTCAAACTGCAGATTGACGTTCGCAAGCGTCATGGTATTCAAAGTAGATCACCTGTGAGGATTGTGGAGGCCAGACATGATCTCTATTCTGCAATAATTGGAGAAAAATTGTGCATGAAAATTGGATATGGTTCATGGTGTCCCTCTGGAAGGGAATGGACATTGTCAACTTCTGGCCACAATTATGCCGTGTGGCATAAGCAGTGATCCTTTGGCATGGAAGAGAAGGGAATTAAGTTCTTCTAATTCTCATCTACTTGGCTTTCGAAGGTCATCCTTTCAAATTATTGTTACCCACATTAATATCCCTTCCCTGTATCTGTATTATCAAACTATACCAATAGCTGCTCTCTGTATGTAATATGTAACAACAAAATAAGCACCTCTGTTTATGTCATATATAAAATAAATGAATAATAATACATTTGTATAATTAGGGTGGTGTTATTAGGCATTATTCTTACAATTATCGGATTCATGTATACAAAATCTTAAAGAATGGTTATGAAAATAATATATCTGAAGAGAAACTAATTACTATTGAATATATTCAGAATAAATAATTAAAATGCACTATTATATGACTTTTTTAAAAGTTTAGTTTTATGCATAGTTAATATAACAACGTATCGATTTTACAGGATATTTGACATAAGAAATTTTTTTAGTTTTCTAAAAAATATGAAATTACGAATGTTTATTTCTCATATTTCACTTATTCTTTTCAAACATTTCTAGAAAATATTATTATTTTTTGTTTTGAGAAAGATTTTTACCTATGTTGCTTCTTGTCCTGATTTCTAGACATAAACAAATTTCTTTCTATCAAACGTTTCTTTAAAATAATTACTCTAAAAGTGAACAAACTTACTATATTTACGCAATTTATGATTGAATGATTGTATAAAAACTCTATAGACTATTATTTCAAAAACTATTAAAATTAGTATGCCTTGGAGTAATATATAAATAAATGTGATGAAGTTTGTATGCATTAAAAATTTTAATATTCTGTATTGTCAAATCAATTTTAATTTCTAATTGTAATTATTAATTAAAATAAAATATTATGAATTATTTTAAATTCAAATACATGATATAAAACCGTTGCTTTTGAGTATAACTGTTTATAAAATGTAAGTTTAGAGGAACTGGTTAAAGAAAATTATTATAATGTTTATATATCTAACTTTTCTATCATCTTTTATTTATTATTATTCAGAATTTATATGAGTATTTAATTCAACTATATCTTTATAATACTCAAAATTATTATTTGAGCTAAAACAACTCTATATTAGTTAAATACGGTGAACATTTGTAATTAATAATTATAAAATTATATATTAAATATGATTACTGTAAACAGTTGTCTCATTCAATTCAAACCACAATTCTTACAAACTACTCTGATGTGTTATGGGTTATTCAAGATGACTTATGAACTAGCCCAGTTAGAAACCTTTCCTAATAAAGCCTCAAGTCTTCACAATGATCTTTGCTATGTAAAGTTTAGTTTATTTTACATACACATATATAATGATTTTTTTCTTAATTTTTGTAATTATAATTTGAATAAAATATTTACAATTAGTTAAAGTCTATAGATAGATAAATTGCTCCTAATGTCCTTATTCATTCAGCAAATTGTTTCATTTTATTAACATTTTGTGTAGACGGTTCTATAAGTTTAGTATTCAAAATGACCGTAAGAGTTTTTGTAAGTAGCTATCATATCTTAGTTTTGTCTAATCCCTTTGTGAATGACATGAAAAAGGTTGTGTCCAAATCCTCCCTACCCTACAAGACCACTTTGTTCCGAATGGTTAATTAATTATTTGAAGTGCCATCATGAACCGCAGAGAAAATTGATTTACATATACATATAATATAATACAAACCACACAAAATTTTCAAGAATAACAAACATATTATGGAGAATCATGTGAAGCAAGAACTTTTCACAAAATAATCTTAATACACTAAAAAAAATGTTTAGTATGTAAATGTACAAGAAGGTAAGATGATAAAAGACCATAATTTATCCAATTAGAACAAGGAGGATTAGAAGAAAAAGTTTGAATAGAAAGACTAAAAGTCCATTGTTGAAAGATTTAGTTTATGTGTAGATCTTAAGCATTGGAAATATAGATTGATAATAATAAGTAGCACATGCTGGCACAAATGTTTGCTGTTTTTTGTTGGGTTTCTCTTTTTTATAATAAACTAGCTTTTACATGCCTTACCAGATACGGAGAGAGATAGCAACAGAGAGTCACATGGAGTTGTGGCTGGAAAGGGACTCACCCACATCAACATCACCATCAAATACAAAATTAGTCATAGATTTCATCATTTAGTTTTTGAAACCCAGGTCTATTCACTTCAAAATCAGGTACATTTATTTCCTACCATATAGATATGTGTCCCTACTTTGACTACAATATATAACATGAAGTTACTTATAATGCATACGTCTATTCTTTAACACATTTTTTATATATTGTTATCAAATACTTATATAATTCGATCTATTTTAAGAAATGCAATAACAACTTTAAAGTAAAACTAATTTTCCTAGTTTTAGTGAGGTGAGCTAGTCTTGCAAACATTATGTATCCATGGTATGCAAAATGGTGGAAAGTGGAATGTGATAATCACTGTGTTCGTCTCATTCAGCAGCACTAAGCAGAGACATGTGATGGATGAAGCACTTGGATACCAATCGGAGCATAATGATGAAGATGGTGGACTCCCTAGCTCTGATTCCAAGTGTAGGTAAAGTTGGCCTTCTAGGGTTGCCCACTTAATATTACTTTAGTTTTCAACAGTTGGTCAATCAAATCTGCATAAATACCCTAACGACCCGTTTAAGTCAGTGTTCCCATTATGTTTTGTTTTCCGTGTTATAAAAGTTAAAACTTGTTGGTGCACCATAGCATATAGCAAAAGATAAACATCCTTTTTCCCTTCTGGTCTTTGTGCCAACTTTACACATATATACATCCATATATTACATACCATTCCCTTCCACTGCCTTTTCAAAAGCTTTTCAATTAACTCCACAGGGAACAACCCCATAACTTTTTAGGAATTCTAGGCTTAAAGATGACAACAACTTAAAATAGTTTATTTTACCCTTTTATCAACCAAATATACGCGCTAAAATATCATAGTTTAATAAAAAAAATGTTTTCTTCTCAATAAAATTTTGAAATGAAACTCAATGGGGCTTGCATTTCGTTTCTTGTTTAAAGTCTTAATACATTTTTAGATAACAGAAAGCTTGAAAAGCACGTAATTAAGGTTCATCACCTTGTGTCTTTTTTTTTTTTTTCTTTTCCCACATCATTGATGAGTTAATTTTGATATGAAGACAAGAAATTAGTTGTATAATAATGGCGGTTTTGAATTGGTGCCTATTATGTAGGAAAAGCGCTGGCATGCATGGGAGGAGAGAAAAAAAATATGGATTATGAGATCTGGTCTTTACTTTGTGACAGCTTTTTGAACACCTTTTCTCCGCTTTGGATGGTGCATGTATGATTGGTGAATAATATATCCTCCCACATAGCTCACTGCTCAGTACATGCTTTAGCATGGGAAATTCAACTTCACTCTACACACACTTTATACCAAAACTATTATCATCTTCTCCTTCTCTTACATATCAATACTACTATTTGTATCAACTATCAAATTCAACACTCCAGCTCTTTCTTTAATGGAACATACATGTCCAAGATGCAAAGACTGAGTTGAAAATCAGCCCAAAATATATTTCACTTTATGGTCCTTTAAATAACTAATTTTATCCGAAATAACTTAAGTTTCAAAGAATACTATAACAAGTTGTATTCCTTGTGAAGTTATAATATTTATGAGAAACAAGATAAGTAGACTTTAATTATAAACCATTCTTATTTTCTCTCCTTTGATCTCATCTCTTTCAATCCAAAGATAGTGTTATTGATAGAGTTTTGAAAAGGTAAATGGCAGAAAAATGTAGACAGTGATTTAGGGGTTGGATGGGTAGCCATAAATGAAGGAAGGAAAATGAGTTGGTCTCATTAATGCTAGGCATATATAGAAATCCCAGCACTCGTATCCAATTGTTGTCTGTCGTTTTTTCATCTTTGTTGTTGAATTCATAAAAAGGGTGGACCACTGCTATTTTGGTTCTCAGCTTAAGTAAACATATTTGTAAACCTTTTCACCTTTTTATACACCTCAATAATGCCTGCATCTGTTTGGACTACAAAAAAAAAAAAAAACAAATACTTCGTAAGATTAAAAAAGAAACACTTATTTCTATTTATATAAATAAAGATTAGTTGTTAATGTACGTTAGTTTTTGTTGGTGAAAGATTCCAGTTCACCACCTATTTCTTCTTCCTTTTCTTCCAATTTTACTGTCAAATCAATTTTATATCTCTTTGATTAAGTGAGTTAATTTTCAATCTATGATTATTTTTTAATAGAATGGTGTTGCACATAATTCGTGCATGGTACACTTCATTGTTCCTTCATCATTTTCACTATCGTATAGTTAACTGTTAACATATGATATGTATGCAGTTTTTCTTTATCTTTAATCTTAATGAATGTGTGACTGTTATCTTAATTAAAAATGGATGGGTGTTTAGTTTTTGTTTTAAAAATACCTCTCTGTTGAAGTAACAAAACTAAATTAAGAAAGTTGTATATTTAATAGGGACGGTTATTTTTTTTTTTGCTGTCAAAGAATTTATATCATACACAAGAGTCACGTTAAGGGTGTCTCAACTTTTTACAATATTTTCATCATATTTAACACACTTTAAGTGTTTAACTTTTCACTTCCTCAAATGTTATAACTTTTTATATATGATTCTCCAAGCCACATTTTCAAAAAGCTTCCATACATTATAATTTAAACTAAAACATACTAATACATTTTGATCTTATATCATATTTAGTAAATATTTGTTGTGTTATGTTATTCCAAAGCTAAATTGCTTTTTTTGAAAAAACATGAAGGAAGAACTCTCATCACACTAACAAGTCTATCACTTTCCTACTCTTTGTATTAAAACTTTGTAGTTCATCCATGTTAATATTTGTTTGGAATATATCTTTATTTATGTTTTATTTTTGTATCTGCTCACCTTCTATCTAGCCCTCTTTCATAATATATATGTTTTGCGAATATATTTTGAATTGATATTTCTCCGTTGTTATCATATTCTCTGATTTAAGCATGTCCTTGCTCACCATTTGCTAAAAAAGAAAAAAGGCAGCTTTAAACCATAGAATATGAGATTTTGTTAGACATATCCTTACATCTATATTTTATTCCCCTAAGGATCTTATGCATTGTAGAGAACACAAACACTAATCAGAATATAAGAAGTTGACATTTGAAATTTAATCGAACTCATGTCCTCTTTTAGACCATCCAAAAGACTTATTCAGGATCAACCTCTATTATTTTCCTAAAAATCACATCATTTCTTTAGTTTCGTAACTCTCATATCACAACTATCCATTCTCCTTTTCACTTTATGCTTCTTTTATTGTTTAATTCCATTAAGACAAAGTGTTGAAAGTGTTAATTAGTCTTGTTGTGGTGTACATTAGTAATACCCACCCATCTATCACACATTATTCATACCTTGGCCACTACTTTACTTGTAAAAAACAAGTGACTTAATATTTTTTCCTTTTCACCACATAAAACACGTCACTTATTAAACCTATTCCCCTTCTTATTATATTCTTCAATGACCACCCCGTTTGTTATTACTCTCCATCCACAAAATAGTGCAGAAGGAACAATTTTTACCCGTCATAGTTTACTGAATTGGTCTACATGGTCACTGTTACAAGTATCAATTATTTTTCTATAGATTGATTTTACCATATATGTTTTATCCTAATCATGTACCCATTCTCATGAGTCTTCATTATCCTTAATCAATAAAATCCCATTTATTTTTAGCAAGAAAGTCATATCTTGTGATTTTTTCCCACTCAAACCATTTTCTCCTCCATTTGATGTCCCGACACACTTATTATTTCTTCATTCATTATATTGAACTAATGTACCTTGTTTTGTGTTCACATTAGCATAAAGTCTTTAGTACTTTTCCTGTAATGTCATATCGCCTTCCCACTTATCTTTTCAACACTTTATGTGGTTCCCTAATCCTAGTGTTCAAATTGCACTTTCATTAAACCAATCATCCTCCCGTATCTACATGTTTGATGCAAATTATCCCACCACCAGGATTCCCCTTTCCATCTCTTCTTTCCTTCTAGGTTCCTTAATGAACCATATTTGAAGTTCACAATATCTTTCCATAATCCCTATCCTTTTGCACCCAACTTCCATTTCAATTTAGCTACCTAGGCACTATTAAACAACTTAATATCTTTAATTTCAAACTCTCATTATCCTTATCTTTACATAGCATCTCCCACTTTACCCACACCATTTTTCTCTCCTATGACTCCCAACCCCATATATATATATATATTTTAATTTTTATTATTTCATGACATAAAAAATCTGACACTTTAAAGATTGACATGTAATACAGTGGTATAGTCTTAAGCACCAACTTAACTAGATATACTCTTTTTGTAAATGATAATAATCTTGCTCTCCACCTAGATAGCCTTTTCTTTATTTTACACATTTACAGTTGTCAAATTTTTTTTTTCTTGGATATCCTCTCTCACATATACCTAGATATTTGAATGATATGCTCATTACTCTATAGTTCAACATAATCGAAAATCTTTTTAAGTCATGTTTCTGACCCCATGCCACCTATCCTACTTTTATGAAAGTTCACTCTCACTCCTGAGACTAGTTCAGAGCATCTCAATATACTTTTGATAACCAAAATGTTCTTGATTTTTGACTTACAAATAAACATTGCATAGTTTACAAACTACAAAATATGGATCTTAACCTACTTTCTTCCCACAATTATCCTTTCTAAAATTTGTTTGTTTGACCATTCGAGACAATCCTTTTGCGGTTATATAAAACAATAATGGGGTAAGCGGATCCCCTTGTCTTAGTCTTTTATGTGGTCTAAATTCCTTAGCTGAGCTTTCATTGACTAATATTGGTATATTGACTACCCCATCTATCGTTCTTGCATTTTATTTTCTCAATGACTTTATTTTTCAACTAAGGCATTCTCCATCATATTTCATCCTTAATGAAAGCTTTAATGTGAACTAAGTATTAAAAGTATTAAATGTTATTGAAATTTTATTATCTTCATTGAAAATTCTATACAATTTTAAATACATTTATTGAACTAAGTAATATGAGTCATTTGTGATAATATACATTAAATATATAAACACAACAATTAAAACATTAAAGAAAATAATTAATATGATTTGATTAGTTCATAATTATGCAACTTTTAAATTACATGAGCATATACTAATTTTTAGTTCTATGTTTCATTCCAAGATAATTTCTTAGCCATATAGACATTCTAATAATATTAATCAATGATCAATTTCTTAATAACTAAATTAAATCCATGTGATAAATCCAATAATATTTGTGATTAATAGTTCATAATCTATTTTCAGAATTTTATATATTATTCAGTGATTTAATTTAGATTTTGAGTTAGAAAACATTCTCTAATATAATTTGGAATCATGAGATAAAAATTCTTCTCATTTCAAAACATAAAAAATAAAAGATAGAAATTATATATATAAAAGCACATTATCTTAGTTCAATCATAATACTTAATATTTAGATGTATAAAAAAGGGATTCTACCTTGACATATGTCTACATTATACCCAAAATTAGTCTCTTGTATATATTGGGTGATAAAGGGATACTCTTATCAATATTTTTTTAGTAAATTCCAATAAATCCATTATTATACAATGCTTTATGTTTGGCTAAAATAAATGTTTTTAGATTAATCTGAGGTCAATCAAAGACAGTGTTGCAACTAAATTGTAAGTAAATTATTATGATTTTAGAGTAGAAATGATGTTTTCCGGGATATTAACTAATACATACTCTATCCAGACAATTAAATCGTGAGCAATAAAATGGAGTTGCAATTTTACTCATTAGCAAAAGTCATTGTTTTATTCCAAAATTGTAACCATTTTTTTACCAACGTATTGGTTACGGTTTAGTTCAACAAAATTTGCCAATCGTTTTATTAAATAAAACTATTAATTTTATAATTAATGACATTTGTGAATTAACGAATTTGTATTTTTTTTTTTAATAAAAAACAATCTAGCCTTTCCCCTCCTCTGCATGAGCTCAAACGCTAAACTAACCTTTCCAGCAAAATAACAAAATTAGAGAAGTTTAAATATTAAAATAAGATTACTCTAAAACATATTATAATTGTGACGTGATTTATTTAGTGTTGAATCTATGTTCGTTTTTAATCATATATGAAAAAAAAACTTCAACAGAAATAATTACAAATACACAAGGGTGAATAATCTTTCATACATTGGAAAACACATAAAGATAAAAAAATATTATTATTAATTCATTGTCATATTACTGCTACATCAACATTTTTTTTAAATATTTAAAGGTCAATTGAGTAGGTATGTTAGAAAAAGGAAAGAAAAGAAAAATACATCCGAAGTAAAATTGTTTGGATTGAAAGAGAGAAAAAAATTTGTAAATATTTGATTGATATGATAAAATAGATTTAGAGCATATATATTTTGGAGAATAATTTATAAAATATATTTTTAGAAAAAAATTAATGTAAAATTTAAGTTAAAATCAAATTTAAAATATAATGAAATTTTACTAAATAAAATTATATTTCACATAAAAATATATTAAAATAAATAATCAAAATTTAAATAAAATTTTTTATTTTATTCTATATCTCAATATTTTAATTTTTTATTATTTTAATATAAAATATATGTTAACAAAATATTAAATTTTTTATAAATTATTTTAATATTTCATTTTAATTTTTTATTATATTAATAAAATATTTTGACAAATATTTAATTATTTAATTTATTATATTTATTTAAACATAATCTACTAAATACAAATATATAATCAATTGTGATTTACCCATAATGAATTATGTGTTTGAAGATAATTAATATGGTTAAAAATTCAAACTATTTTCCTAAAAGATTAAATTCAAATATTCTCAAATTTTTTAAATATTTACTTTGTTTTCCGCTCTTTCTGCACTTTTCTCCGCAAGTTTTCATAATTGGAAAAAGTGTTATTCAATAGGTTTTGAAACAATTCAAGGAACGAATTTCTTGCTAAACTATTTTATGTGAAACTAAATCTAAACTATGATACTCCGGAAGGTTCTTTTTCCACATGCAATATTTATAGACACTATAAATAATATATTAGAAAAATGTAATGATTTCCAAAAATATTAGAAAAAACTATTTTAGATTAAATTTGAAGTCAAATATTTTTTAAGATAATGATTGAGTAAATTACCATTTATTGATATGTCAAAACTAAATGATAGTAAAATTTAAATTAACAAATTTATAATTAAAGTACATGTAGTTACTGTTTTCTAATTATATTTAAATTTTGATCTTTGTGATATACACTGTATTTACTTATTAAATTAAAATTTAAATATATCCGAAGAACATCCCATATAATTATTATGGTATTGTATGCAGATATTTTTCTTAATTATATTAGAATAGGATTTAAAAGTAGAATTTTCTCTAAACCTAAAAAGTTTTAGACAAAGTCCTTTCTAGAAGTTATGCATAATATTAGAGAAATTTACTCTTTCATACTAACATTTATTATAACATTTCATACAAACATTTATTATATTTTATTTATTTTATTGAATTTCATGAAATCTATTACTTTCCTCTTTATAAATATTTAAAATTTGTTTCATACTTTTATGTGTGTTGTGAATAACCTACTATATTTAATATTGAGATAGGGACCAGTATTATGTTATATACAATATAAGTTGCCGTATCATTCAATCAAAACTTATTTATTTTCTTTAATATTATAAATAAAACCAAGGTAAAAAATGGAATTTTTCGTTTTTTTAATATTATAAGTTTTTTTTATATATATTTCAAACCTAAAATGTTTCTTTTCTTCTTTTAACCTTAATATTATACATAATATTAGAAAATAAAGATGGATTAAGTTATATGAAAACTTGTAAATATAAACATAATATTTTTCTCTATCTCAACATACATCATATTCAGCCCTAAAACTTTTGATGAAAAACCTTTTTTCTAACTTAACAAATTTCGTTCTTCTTTTTATTATTTTTTTTCATTTTCACCACATTACTTAATATATATGATATTTTGTACTTTTCTCTATATTTTTTTATGCACTCAAAGATTGGATTTCCTGTGTACGAGGAATTAGAAGCAAAAATTAGAAAATGTGTAGGTTTGATAATCACTCTAGGGTCTAATCTGATGAATTTAGTAAAATCAAAATTTAACGTTTCAAAGTTTATATCCAACTATTTAATTCATCTGATTAGTTAGATATGGATTATTTGAATTGTGTATTAGTTTAGATGGATTATTTGAATTTAATTTATATTAGATCATTAAAAATAATTTTTATTTTAGTTTCAAATAAATTAAATAAATATACTGATATTGTAATAAAAATAATTACACATGTGATTTTAATAATTGTTTTTATAATACATTATACTGAATATAGCTTGTACCAAAAATATTTTATAAACAAATAAAAATTAAAATATAGTGACGAATTTATAAATATTATTTTTAGATGAAGTTAAATATGTAGGGGAACTTGTAATTCTTTCCGAATTCAACGATTATTATCTATATTATTTAATTTTATTTATCTAATATTGGTATGGTGGGCAAGGGCAAAGAGTAACAATTATGAGAGACAGAAGTGTTGTTTTGTAGGTGAAATGTCATCAGAATCGAGGGTGAGAGATGGAGAATGCATCAAGAACGAGGGGATGGAATAACTATTATTATCTTTCATCCTTCTAAATATGCCCTTCTCAATCTTTATTACGTCTTCTACCCCCGGTGCCATAATCCACACTATAATCATTATTATTATTATTAAATAATAATAAATTAATTAATCTCTCTCTCTCTCTCTCTCTGAGTCCATCCATATGCTCCATCACATCTTAAATACCTGTCTCAGCCAAGTCTCAAACCATCACAATTCACATCCTCTCTTTCTTCTTCCTCTTCTTCTGCTTCTGATAGTGATTCTGCACAGCTTTCATTTTTTTCTCTTCATGTGGGATTAGCAAAGGGTTTCTATCAGAGTTTATTGGCATTCTGTCCACCTCCACTCTCTTCTCTTCTCTATTGCTCTCTTTGAAAGAGACACTTCATTTATCCATCCATGCCCATGGAGGTGGGCATACTGCCAACTCAGTTCTGTTAGCTACTCTTTGTAAATCCTTCATGATATTTATTTCGCACTTAACCATATCTGCACCTTATATCATTGCTTCACTTCAGAAGGTAAAAGATTCAACCACCACAAACCCTTATTAATTTTCTTTCGTTTCTATATTCTTTGCATACTAATTGTGATTCTCGATGGATCTGTTATCATCTAACTTATCCATATCACCATCACTGTATGATCCCTATCTCCTCTCCCGAAAGGATTATTAAGTACAATCGTTTCTTCCCTCTCTCCTTTTCATATTTGTGTTTGCGGAGGACCCTAGATACTGTTTAGGACCTTAGATACTGTTTACTTTCATCTGGTTCGCTATGGAAATTGAATCAAATATAAAGGGAGGTAGATAGTCCTAACACGCCCTAATTTGTTTATTTGAGTAACGCTGTGCTGAGTCCTTTCCCACTAAATATTTGTTGGTTGGGTTTGGAGGTGAAAACCCTAATCTATTCCTTGTTATATTTGTTCTATTAATGCTTAAAGTTTTATTTTTATTTTTGTACAGTGGATCCATAATGTATAGGGATGGGGACTTAACGACGTGTTCTTAGGTTTTCTGCAGAAACTTTTTTACATATAATCTCGGGATATTTCATCTGCCAAGGTCAAAATTATATTTAGATGTTTTGTTCATTTGGTTGTCTTATTTATGAGTAACTGCATACAATATTAAAGAGATGTATATAAATCAGTATCCGTTTGTGGTTGAAGTTGCATGCATCCCTGTCTTGTTGCCATTTTGATTGAGAAAATACAAGGTGGTTTGGGTTATTGGTGTTGCTTATTTGCAAATAATACACAGCAGATGTAGTAAGCAGCATCAGAGGAGGCAGATGGGTGTCAGCATTAAAAATGATGCCAAACCCTTCTCTTCCCTACTGTCTGTCTAATTCAGTGTCCAGTAAGTTTATTTCTTTCTAGGCTCCACGAGCTCTCTGAACGTTAAGTTAGGCTCATGATTGCATATTGACATTAAAACCCTCTTGCGCTTGTTTCAATGCAAAGCTCACTCTTCCATGGCGCGTGACCTTCATCCAAAGTCAGTAACTCTTGTCTGTTTCCTATCAAAACAATGTGTATTCTTGTACCATACTAGAATATGTACTCTTGTTTAAATTTAGTATTAAAATTATCAACAAAGTTCATTAAGCTGAAGAGAGTATTTCGTCTCTTTCTTTGTCCATGCATTGTTGGGGTCTGAGAGATTAATTATTGTATTTTGAACAAGCATCAAAGTTGAAAAAAAGGTGGAACAGGAAGAAGTAACTTAGTTCAGAGAAGTTATCAATGGTAGAGTTTGATTGGATTAAAAATGTGTGTGATTAATTGTAGGTGGTGTAGTGTACTGGTGGAAACACGGGACAGGAGGGAGGATGGCCCCCCAGAGTTGGGAGGTGGGCAATGCATGTCACAGCTAAGGGAAATGCATCTTGAAAATGGTTCCAAGTGTGTACGAATGCACAGTGTGCTAGGAATTTATCTTAATTATGGGACCATTTCATTATTATGGCATGGATGATGGACCTTCCCTTTCCACTCCTCCCAGAGCTATACTATAATGAGGGGTAACAGTAGCAGAAGATAACACCCCAAAGGATTTTGTTTTGTTGTTCATTTTTCTTGTGTTATTAGCTTTCCTTTTTCTGAAATCTGAACCTAGTAGCCCTCTAGGAGAAACTCCAACTCAAAGACTTGGTGGACCAAGGACTGAGAAAGTTGCCTGCCTTGCCTTTTTCTTGAGAATGGATATCAGGGTTGCCTTTGCATTGCAGGCAATCATGAATCCTAAAGATCACAACACCCCTTACTTAACAACCTTTTCACACACTTTTATAAGCTATGAAATCAAATCATCATGCCTTTGGCATGCAACTATAAACGCGTTTTTGATGATTACGCCAAAGATGATTATGCCAAAACACGGTCTTCTTTTTTTTTTTTTCTCCTCTTCAACTGTATTGTAAGTATATGTTTTGAAAGATATATGTCTTATTTATATAATGACATATTGATTAAATTTTTTTTTATTAATGTAGCAGTTTTGTAGGTATTTTTTTGTCAGCAAAAACTTCATAAATATATGAAGTATTAAAATGGTACAACCTGTATACATTCACTTGGATGATATACATTATTTATGTGAAAAAGAATTTTAAAATTAATAATCTTTTTAAATATCGAATAATCTAACATTTATCTGAAATTGCAGAATGTAGTTTGATCTTTCAGGATAGAATAGAAGTAGTGTTTTTGTATATTTGGCGACTATATGTAATGCTTTACCTTAAGTAGCGCTATTTACGTTGATATTTATTGTCACCCAATTCTCATAAACTTGATCTTTACGAGATGTTATGTATGGATAAAATTTTTGTTATCATTCCCTTTTTAACTTTATAAGAGTCACTAAACTAAGTACACTTATGTAAATCTCATGAGTGAGTCAGACATACATTGTATCAATATAATTAACCATAAAGATGACTCAAAAACTGTTGATAAAGCTGATTTTTTAATTAAACTTGCATTCAAAGTAGTTTATAATCAAATTGATGAAATTGTTTCAAAACTAAATTTTACAACCGAAATATGAATAGAATGGACTGCAATATAAATGATTCATCAAAAGAGCACATAAGGTCCAAGGATGCCGATTTGGAGTATCTTTATATGCGCTGCACATTGAGCAACCCTGATTTTGTGTGAAGGGTTTGAGTGAGAGTATTATAATGAATTCATTAAAAGTTTATTTTTGTCATTCTTCAAGTTGTTTGTGTTTTTATTGTTTAATTTATTTTCACTAATATACTATATGGGATGGAAGATAAGGATTATAAAGTAATCATGATTGTTTATCTATGTTATTAGATAACATTTAGGTAAACATAAGTTTCATGATGACATAATCAAACATAAATTAAACTTCTAAATATCTTTTCGTTGATGTTTATTTAGGCAAACTACATGATCAAATTCCCTTTAGCTATTTGTTCCACCTAAATTTAGAAAAACCTTCTTAAATTTATAAAAGTTGTTCTACTGGATTTATCGATGTGCTGAGAGAGCAACTTAACATCTTTGCAGAGAACTATACCATCAAGATTAAAGTTTAATCATATTAATAAACATCACACAATAAATAATTCAGAAACGTATGCCTTACTCTATCTGTACTTGTAAAAGTTTAGCTAAACATTCTAAAGTAAAAAAAATAATAATAAATCTTTAACTATAAAAAATAATAAATCTTTAACATTAGTAGTAGTATCACGGTTGAGACCGAAATCTTAAACCTAAAGACTGAAGACCAAAACCTAAAGACCAAAAGCCTTGAAGAAACAAAAATTATTTAAAGTAGACATTGTATTTATTCAAATCAGTTGTACTAGTAACTTTTCTATTTTATTTTTTTAATATTATCTAATAAAAAATATTAAATAATATAAAATGTGGTAAAAGTTACACCTATATTATTTGCTTCGAAACATATTTAGCTTGAAAAGGGTAAAGTTGAAACGAATTGTTATGTGATTCAAAAGATTTTAGAAAAACTAGTATGAAGAAAACAAGTTATGAAAGCTTTCCAATTAATCCCCCGTTAGTAAAACAAATGAAGGGCACATAAAATGTTTGGATGAAAAAATACCACACTGTATTGTGTTTCACAGCCACATCAGAAGGTTATGTCACTCGTAAATTCCCAATATGTTCATCGAGATAGTGGTAAAAATATAATAGCATATCTCATACAACGATCTCAGTATAATATCAGTATTAAGGAATTTTTATTAAAGTATGTTGATATGAAATAATTTGGGTGATGAGTCCATAGATTTTAAGAATAAAAACTAGTTTTTAAAATCAATATATATTCATAATGTTATCGTTACATTAATTTATGAAGTTTGTAAAAAATTAAAATATAAATAAAAAATTATAAAAGTATGAGTTTTATGAATCTTTCTATTAAAAGGTGATATAAAGAATTTTCTTATAAAACTTTTGCAGGGTAAATATTCTAAGGCTTTTGCATTAGTTTCATAGACTTTAAATCTTAAATATTTTTCTTCGAGAAGTATTAATAATATATATTTTACTACATTATTTTTTAATAGAATATGAACTTTGTTTTTTTTTTTTTTTTTTTTTTTTTTAAAATTAAAAAGGTTTTTTTATATTTTTTTAAAAAATTTTTTTTTTAATAAAATTTAAATTATTTTAAATATTTTTTTTATTTAAAAAAAAATTTTTTATTTTTTTTTTTTTTTTTTTTTTAA
>Ga0099824_1004884_pt1 | contig 19123 bp, 10 predicted proteins | sample SiratrowhiteBW_FD_76837 | JGI IMG/M metagenome (GOLD analysis project Ga0099824, IMG submission 76837) | Root nodule microbial communities of legume samples collected from California, USA - Siratro white BW | ecosystem: Host-associated > Plants > Roots > Nodule | place: USA: California... | reverse complement strand
TGAAGTTAGTATTACGGGGAATTTTTAGTGTTAACCATGTCATCATAAAATAGAAATATTATTTTTTATTGCTGTAGTAATTGATTGACTGTAAAAAATAATTTCATATAATAAATGAATATCTAATATGTTTATTGAAAGAGAGTAACCCTCAAACCTCATACTCGTCTAAGTTATTTTGCTATAAAAATTTTCTTTTATAATTTTACTTTTAATTATTTTAAAATATCATTTTTTTTTTATTTTTTTTTACTCTTTTAAACTCAATTAATTTTCCTTTATTAATTTTATCATCTATTAGCGAAAATACATGCACTTTTGTCCATATATATATATATATATTCATATTTTTATTACATTAAATACATACAATTTCATTATTTTTATAGTTTTATTAGTTTTATGAAAAATTAATTAAAAAAAGAAAAAAAACAATTTAATAAACATATAATTTGTAAAAGTAATGTTATTATATAATCATTGTTTTTTTTTTAAATAATTATTTGAAAATAAAAAAAATATTAAATTATTTATTTTATTAAATAAATAAATTATTTTTTATTTATTAAAGAGTAAAACTGTTTAATTAAAAGATGATTTTAGAGGAAGTTATGATATAGATAAAAGCACTGTCCAACATGAGATTATAAAAATTAATAAAAATAATTTATTTCTATAAATATTTTTTACATATTAATTAGTTCGGATTATCATTGAAAAGAATTGTAATAAACCTTTTATTTTCTTAATAATCGGTATTAATATGTGACATCTAAATCAACCCTCTTATCTCGGGAACTAGTGCCATTTTTGGCCTTTTTTTAATCTCTCACCAAAAAAGTAATGGGTCCAGTCCGATTAAAAAGGACCGGCCAAGAGACCCGACCCTTATAACAGCTCGCTATATGAATCGAACGTCAATTCGTTGCTCTGCGATTTGACAAAACAAAACCCTTACTCTTCGTTGTCTCATTCGTGATTCTTCTTCGTCTCCGATCAAGAGGTCTATACTTGAAGATCTTGTTGAAATGGCATGTTCTCCTTATCAATCCCTTCCCATCACTCAATTCTTCTCTATGGCTTCACCAATATATTCTAACATTTTCTAAATTTTTCAATTATTTTGCAGGCCGATTCTCCACCGAGAAGGTAAACTCCGTAATTCTCTTAGATTATGATAATAATGATAATCTTGTAGTTATTGCAATGTGTCGCATTTCACAACGTCTTGGTATGTGTCTGTGTTCGTAACCCTAATGCGCGATGAAATAAAAAAATTGAAAATGATTTGTTAATGAATTTGTTCTTGTCAATGTTTAGCGTTGGAGGTAGGTCCCGAAGCTAGGGTATGGCTATGGCTACAGTATGGCTGAAGCATTTAGTTGTACCGTGTTTTCGGTGTTTAGCGCTTACCCTAGGTTTTTAACGTTGTTCTAGTGGTGACATAGGACGTTGATTTGGGATTTGGGATTTGATGTTTTTCTGCTCATATTTTCTGCCAAATTCTGGAGGGTCCAGAGTTATTTTCTTTATAGGGGTTTTATGAACAAGTTTAACACTGGAGTTCGTCTGTAAAAACGATGATTTTATAATATTTTAATTCTAAACTCATGGTTAAAGGAGGAATGTGGAGGACACTCTGAGAATACTGGTTAATGAAACTGTTTGTCCTTTTGTGTTATGATTGAATATATCAGGAATTCAAGGTCCCCTTCCCCATGGAGGGCTCAGTCAAGATCGAGGTCAAGGTCTAGATCTAGGCCTAGGTCCCGGTCAAGGTCATTTGAAAAACAAAGGCCAAGATCCCGCTCAAGAAGTCGTGGAAGGTTAGTGCCAAACATCTATCTTTCGTGAGTTATGGCTATTGAGTTGGCCTCCCTTCTTGACAATTATTATATCCATTCTAATGTGTTTAATACTTTTTCCTTTTTGTGACTGTGCTGTGGTCTAAACCATCTTGTTCAGATCAAGATCAAGAAGTAATGAAAGGTTAGTCACTTTCCGATTTACTTGTATCTGGTCATAAGTACGATTGTGCTTTTTGATCTGATTTAATGATGTGTCAAAAGCTTATAATGTGTTCAATTATATTCCAGGTCGGAGTCTAAGAATTCAGGGAATACACTTTACGTCACTGGCCTATCTTCAAGGGTCACTGAGCGAGACCTGGAGGAGCATTTCTCTAAGGAAGGAAAGGTGAGTGTTGTTTTGATATACACTTGTCACTTAATTGTCATAATTTTCCTCCCCAGTGAACCCCATATTTTGGAATGGGTGTTAATAGTTGTCTTCTTTGTTAGGTTGCTTCATGTTTTCTTGTGGTGGAGCCTCGTACTCGCATTTCTCGAGGTTTTGCTTTTATTACAATGGATAATGTTGAGGATGCAAACCGCTGCATCAAATATCTCAATCAATCAGTCTTAGAGGGTCGCTATATCACTGTTGAGCGGGTACTGTGTTCTTTCGTTAACTTGTAGTTACTAAAGTATACTTGTGCTTTTCTTTCTTCTTGACTTGAAGGTTTTGTGGTCATATTCAGAATACATTGCTTCAGCTATTTTGGCAGCAATCAAAGATGATCAGTTCATCCATGTCAACTTTAGTGATACAGCTTGATCAATGGCAAGCTTAAACAGCTCTAATCAAATGCCTCTGATCAACTAAACACATAGCAACTATATTGTCCCAACAACTTTACAACATCAGCATTCACTTTCAACTCAACTAATCAACGGACATTATCAACAACTTTCTAATCAGGCTTTTATGGTATCTCACACCTGGCATTAATCATGTGTGTGGATATAAATTTTTTTTCCTTATAAGCTAGCCTGCTTACGTTGTAGAAACTTTCTTTTAAAGGAGAACCATAAATATAGTGTGCAAGTTTTAATACATTTTACTTAGGCAACAAGCACATCACGAAATTCTATCTGTTTTGCTTCCTGTGGTACTTGGATGATTTATTTATGCAGTTCTTTTAGTCAAACTCCAAGGATTGTGAGCCTCTGTATTTTATTTCAGTCACGAAGGAAGCGTGCAAGAACTCCTACACCTGGACACTATCTTGGCCTGAAAAGTACTAGAGACTATGGTAAGTTTGAGATAGTTTCTTTTGAATGGTTAATCCAGTCTTCAATGTTTGCTTGATGTAAACTTCTACTGAACTCCATCTGTTCGTCTGAAGGATATCGCGGTGACCGTGGAAGGTATAGAGGAGGTGGATCTGGTCGTGATGATTATCCATATCGTGGAGAGCGTGGAAGATCTCCAAGGCGCTCACCTTATCGAGGTGGTAGAGATTATTCACCGAGGCATTCACCACCACCTTATGGTGGAAGAACTAGGAGGGATAGGTCCAGGTCACTTCCATACTCTCCATATGGTAGCCCGGACAGGAGGTATGCTCGTGGATCTAGGTGATGATGTCTTTTGAAGCTTGTTCCCTCTTTAAATTTTAAGATGGAAAGGAAAAATACTGTTTTATGAATATCAGTATGTATCCATGTTTTGGAAACAGTTTGCACTTATTAATACTTTCTTTCGTACTTTTATTTGTTTGAAACTTAACTAGTTTGTATAATTCGTAATTTATTGTCCAAATGGATCTACGAGACCCCCATATCACTACTCGGTAAAACTCCATTTTCTATGATATTTTTCTGTTCGTTATTCGTACTACCAAACACTGTCGGAAACATAGCTAAATTTCGAGTGGGGGTTGGGTGGCGTGGCCAGGTGCAAGTTTGTTGTGTATGTTAGCAATTGTAAATGAGTAATTTTGGAAGTTTGGTTTTGTTAAAATTTGTAAGCTTGTGGTATTTTGTTGTTTCTGATTTGTCTTTATACTGATCCCTTTTCAGTATAGTTTTAAGAGTATTTTAATGTAGAGGGGTGTCGAAAAATGATAGCCGTACGTAATAATTGATAATCGATATTTTAAGTATAATACTTAATTTTTTAAGTTACAAAAAAGTATAAAATATTTCGTAACTAATTCATATAACTTATGATCTAAATACAATAATGTCAATAAAGCCTAAATGTTTAATCTTAAATTCCAAATGTTAAGTACGAGTCAAAAGTATCATCGGCAAGATAGTAAGTACTAGTAGGCTGTCAACATTGTTGTGCGTCTTTCTGTCTACAATGATATTAAAATTAGAACATAAAATTAGACTATGATGGGTTGATAAATGTATTTAAAATACATTTGTAAAACATAAAAATTATTTCATGTCAAATGGGTACAAGACGTGAAACTACAATTTATAATTTTTTTTCGTTGAAGACTTTGAAAAATCATGCTTCTTCGTGCATAACTCAACATATTCTTGGTTGTACTAAATCGATAAATACTTAGAAGAAGTTATACAAAACTAAGTTACTGACGGAACTAAAAATATCCAAAAATCCAAAGCAACTTTCACTAATACCTTCACGTTTTCTATATTTATGTGAGAAACCAAATCATGTCTTCTACTGTTTAGAATGGTTATATTTATTAATTTTGAAATGAATAATTAAGTTTTTTTTTTTTCCGTCCTCTCTTTGTTACCCGTTTCTCCCATAAAAATCCTCTTCTCCTTTTTTTTCCTTTCTATTTTTTGCTTTGTTACTCATCATACATTTTCTTAGAAACCACTCATCATACGAAGAAAAGTGAAATAAGCTCATATATGAGACATTGTTAGCACCGTCTCTTTGTTATTGATGGCAGAATCCAGCAACGCTAACCATGGTATGAAGTTCGTGTGGTGAAAACAAACACAAGATAGTGATAACTTCATGTCTAATTATTGTAAGACCAATTTAAATATTTTGATCCTTGATGGTAGAAGTTTAAAGAGAAGAAAAAAAAATTAGGGGAGTGAAAAAAAGAGTGGAGAGAGATAAGGATAAAAAAAAAATACAAGAAAGAGATCAGAAAATTTTGCTTATCAATTTAAAAATTATTAAATAATAAATAAAACTACATTTCAAGGTAAATATAAAGTTCCTAAATGTATTAAAAAAATCCTTAAAAGGTCACTTTTTGGTCTTAAAGTTCTGTAAAGGTAATTAATCATTTAATATCATTTTAATTCGTGAAAATAATTTGAAATATCAGTAAGAGTAAATGATTAAATTTAAGGACTAAGCTAAAATTATTTTTTAAATTCAAAAATAAAAAAATGATAGTAAATAATTAAGTCGAAAAATTAAAATCACACGAAGTGATAAAGTTAAGGGGACAAATAAAATTGTAGATAAAATGCTTATTTACACAGTATGAGACATGATCCAATCGCAGTATTTATGAAAGAAAGAGGGAATGCTAACAATTTTTGTGTATGAGTGTAGGATTCAGAATTCAAAAATATTAGAAACATGAACATGAATTTCTGAGGTAAAGAAGAGACAGGGTTCAGGAACAGCAACAACCTGGTATGGTAATGGAAGCAACCATGTTTCATGTTTCTGCGATTGTGCTCAATCCTCAACCTCACACTTTCCTCTTTCCCTTACCCGTTTCCACCTCACGCAACTTCAAACTCTCACAAACTCTCCACTTCCCAAGAAACTCCATTCTCCGCTCTCTCTCGCCGTCACTGCTCCCAACGCCCCAATACGACGATTCCGAAGAACACGTCATCGGCGACTGCGTCGTATTCGAGGAAGGCGTTTTCGATGACCCCCTTTTAGAGAACTCCGACACTCCAACCGTCGATAAGCCCAAGCCCAAGCCCAGGCCCGGTTGGAGGAAAAAGGTGGAGGAGAATGTGGGCGAGAATTTGGTTCCGGGTAAATGGCGAGAGGTTCAGGCGGAGATAAACATCACGAAGAGGGATAGGCGCAAGATAGCGCGGGAAATGGAGTTCAACAGCAAGGTTGAGAAGAAGAGAAGAGGGATGATTCCCCTTAGGGATATGAACTTGGACGACTACAAGGCTTATAAGGAGGCCAAACTGGCGCAGATGAAGCTTCTAGATTACTCTTCTAATTCTCCGGTGGAAGAAGGGGTTCCTCCACCTGAAGCTGAATTGAATCGCGATGAAGAGGACCCTGAACCTGAATTGAACAGTGGCGAACGTGTGGAGCCCAAGAATCCCAGATGGGCTGTTTATGGAAAGGGTTTGGAGGATGTTACTGAGTTTTTGAATAGTGAAAACTATGACCCTGCTGCTAAAACCCTTCAAGGTACATAAATGAGTTTTTTTTTTTTTTTTTTTCTACACTTGTGCTCTATTGACTACATTTTGGTGGCTTTGTTTTGCTACTTGCGTTACATAGCTTGTTCTACTTTGGGGTATGAACTAATCCAGTGAAAATTAATGATTTGATTTAGATATTTTTTCCGAGTAATCCAGTTAAATGTAGCTGGTTCTTCCAAAGCTTAATTCATTTTATTATATTTTTTCTTCTGATAAGTGTTTATTTGGAAGTTTACTCTGATAGGGTATAACTGGTTAGTCGTTAGTGCACTGTTGCTGCATCTCATGGTTGTTAATAAGTGACAATGTGGGTTGAGAAATTGCATTGTGATCAAATGAATGATTTCATTAGCTGTTTGTTGCATATGGGTATGGAATTTTTCAACTGTTGGGATCGTTGTTCTAATTCTTTCGTGCCTGCATGAATAGGTAAGCGGAAGTTGTTTACCAAGGAGGAGAAGGCTTTATTGAATATGCGGGTGCCAGACTTGGCAACTGCTACTTCAGTAAGTTTTATGTTAGGAAGGAAAAAAATGACTGATATTTTACTGTCGTTATATTTTTGTTGATGTTGGAAAAAAAGTTCTTTTGTTCTTCTTCAGTGGAAGTTGTTGTGATTTTTTGTTCGGCTAATGATGCTACTGAGTACTCCATCCCACTAATGATGTTGTTGTCAGTCCTGTTGGACTGGATACCAGGTTATAGAAACATAGTTGCAATTTTTTTAAGTGTGATAAAGGTTAAAGGAGGAAAAAATGGTTCTGATTCAGTTGTAGCCTTTGGTGAATATTCTCAATGTTTTTAATGGTCAATACTAATATTATTTTCAGGATAAATGGCTTCCCCTGCACACTCTTGCTGCTTGTGGAGAATTTGAACTTTTAAATTCTCTGTTGAAGCACAATGTTGATATCAATGCTGTGGATAAGGTATTGCAGTTCTAACTTTTCATAGGGGACATTGGAATGCACTCAATTTATTTTATTCATTTACTTTGTTTCCAGGATGGTTTGACTGCCCTTCAGAGAGCAGTAATTGGAAAAAAGCAGGCCATAACCAATTATCTCCTCAGAAACTCAGCTAACCCCTTTGTACAGGATAAAGTGAGTAAAAAACAAAATAGTTTCTGTGCTGTTGTAGTTGCATGTGAGCCTTTACTTGCCGATGTTTTGAACTCTTCTGCCCTCATTCAAAAATCATTCATATTGTAGTTCCATCTTAATCTCACAGTATATTGTTCTCGTAAGCCTTAGTTGCCAGTTACTGATATGTGTATGCATCTATTTTGTTGTTTATGTTCTGAAAACAGGAGGGAGCCACATTGATGCACTATGCTGTACTAACAGCTTCTACCCAGTCAATTAAAATACTCTTACTGTATAATGTGGATATAAATCTCCAGGACAATGTATGATTAATTTTTCTCTTGGTTATTTTATCTACCTCTTATTTTTTGTGCTGAGCTGTTTGAGAACATAATTAATTTTCTCCGTATTAGTATGGCTGGACACCATTACATCTTGCTGTGCAAGCTCAGAGAACAGATTTAGTGAGGCTTCTGCTGATTAAAGGTGCTGATAAGACATCAAGAAACAAGGTAATTTTTTACTGATTTCCTGCTTTAATCTATCAATGTTAAAAAACTTTGGTGTCTTGCATAATTTTAGCTGAATGTAAATGCTTCAAATGGGTCATTGGTACGATTATCAGCTTTTGTTGGTATTTGGAAGGTCTGTCTCTGTCATATGTAGTCAGGTTATTTGAATGAAAGGTATTATGATATCCAATCTTGATCAACAATTTTGAATTTGAATTTGAGATATTAACACAAGATTTTCCCTTCAACCAAAGAAACCGCTCAGATATCATTATTTTTTTTAGTTATTGAAGATATTTTTTCAAAAATGATTGAGGAGTTATTTAACTTTCCAATCACATAATTGTTTGGTAAACTTGTATATATATTCAGCTCAAGGTCTGAATCAGAGAGGATTGTTGTTTTAGACAATCACAAGTAACAAAAAGTTGTGCTATCTCTATGACATTGATTAACTGTTCTATGGAAAAATTGGTTTTGGATTGAGCATGATTTATCAAGTAGGTTGTTGTTTATTAAGCAGGATAATCATGATTAATTTTGTTGTTGCTTTGCTACTGTACCCGAAGAATTGTTAATTTATGTTTAATGTCTCCTCGAAGTCGTGTGTTTCATGCAACTTTGTTTCAGCTGTTAAGTACTATGTTATTTTATATTGATTTTAGATTGCAATTTCTCTTGTTGTTTGTGCAGGATGGTTTAACTCCACTTGACCTCTGCCTTTACTCTGGACAAAGTGCCAGAACATATGAGCTGATTAAGTTGTTTAAGCTGCCTCAAAGGCGAGTTAGACATGTATCAAAACGATAGATGGGGCCTCAAACAACGCAACTTTTTGAAAGATTTGTACCAACAAAGAAGATTAGCCCCTGACAAGTTTTGCAAGACAAGTAGCACCCTCCAGCATATGGAAATTTTTGGACAACTACAACATTGTACTATATTGAATAAAATGTATTTAAATGATAGGAAAATAGGAACATTTTCATGAAAAAGAAAAGAAAAATGACATGCCATTTTTTAAAATTTGATTTCATACAATATACCAAGCATATATCTAATATCTCAGCTTTAATTCTGAATAACTTGTTTTTTGCGAAACTTATATTAAAATAATATTCTTATTCATAAACAACTCTTATTGGAAATGTTATAAATTATCTTTTATGGAAAATCTAGGCATGGTTTGGCTAAAAATATGTATTGAACAAATTAAATACTATTCTACCATACCATCATTATAAAACTTGGCTAAACTCACTGCATAATTGATTTCTTGTTTAGGTAATTTTTTTTAAGGAAATATAAAATCCGTTTTTTTACATGTTAAAATTAGTTTATTCATAAATTAATTCATAGAAGTTGTCTATTTCTCTAAATTTATATTTTTAACATGAATAAATTAGTTTCAGTTTATGAAAAAAATAACTTTTTTTTTCCTTATAAATGCTGGTGAAAAAGTTGACTTTTAAAAAAGTTATGTAAGTTTGAATCTTAAAGAGTGGTTAGTTGTTTGATCTATTCTCTATCTGTATGAAAAAAAGTATTAAGAAATGTAAAATTTTGAATGAATATTAGTGTTTTGATGAACTAGTTAGCTTTTGATAGAAGGTGTTCACCAAAAACCTGAACCAGAGTTGTGGTAGTGAACTAATTGGTTAAGCCAATTGAAAAAGACAGAATAAAAATGGTTGCATGTTTTCTTCAGTGTGATTCACAGTTTGAGGTTCAAACTCAAGAAGTATATATATATATATATCCAATGATATTGCTATAGAGAAATGGTATACCAAGTATATTCAATGAAATTTGGTATAGAATACAATGAATTGATTTTCTGTGTTTAAGGATTTTGTTTAGATCCAACGTTGTTTTAGCCTAGCATTTGCAGTAGTAGCAACTGAAAATGGAAGCCACCATGTTCAACTTTTCGACCCTTATGTTCAATCCTCAATCCCTCCGCTTCCAATCTCTACAATCCCTCCAATTCCCTACCAAACGGAACGCCCACTCCCAAAAGCACCGCAACTGCATCGTCTTCGATGATGACATCCTCGAAAACGACACCGTTTTCCCAAACGACAATCGCACCTCTAACAACAACCCCAAACCCAAAGCGGGTTCAGGGAAGAAAGCGGCGCCGATTACGCGCGAGAATTTGGTTCCGGAGAAGTGGAGAAAGGCCCAGGCAGAGACCAAAATCACCATTAACGAGAGGCGCAAGAAGAAGAATAGAAGAGAGACGTTTCCTTTCAGGGGCGCCGAGAAAATTAGGCTCAGCAGAACAGTGGAGAAGAAGGGAAAGGAAAAGGGAAAAGGGTCGAGTCCCTACAGGGATGTGAATTGGAACGAGTACAAGGCTTCTAAGAAGGCCATATTGAAAAGGCTGAATCCTCTGGTTCTCAGAAACCCTTCTAGATTTCCCGTCAACGAGAAGGTTCCAGAACCTGACTTCAATGGTGAGCGTGTAGAGCCTAAGAATCCGAGAGGGGTTGTTCAGGGGAAGGGCTTGGAGGATGTGTTAGAGTTTTTCAATAGCGGGAGCTACAACCCTCGTGCTAACACCACCCATGAAGGTGAACATTGTATATGTTAAGATCAAAATCAGTTTTCTAGAGAGGCTAAAATCACTTACTATTGCATGTGTATCGCTTTTTTGAGTGTTGAGATTGTGGTATTGATAATTTAGTGTCTGAATGAATAGGTTGTCGGAATTTGTTTGTTATTACTAAGGAGGAGATGTTCTTGTTGAACAAGCGAACGCCGGACTTGGCTACTGCTACTTCGGTGAGTTTTCTCTGTCTGATGAACAAATTGCTATGACTTGTGTTTTGTCCTCATTATGCTTGTATTATTGTCAAGACTAAATTCTATAGTTCTCCTTCATTGTGATGGCGTACTAGGCTTAGTGATCATTTGTTGCATGAATGGATGTTGTTCAACAATCTCAGTTGTTGTTGATGTTTGTTGCCATTTATCTGTCTTCTTTGGACTGATTAGTTGGCGCTACAATAATGTTGTTGGATGTTGTATTTTCTCTTTGTCAGAGCCATGATAAAGGTGTCGAGATGGAAAGGGTTCTGATTCTTCCTAGGAGAGAGTTTGGTGAATAATGTTTTCTTTTTTGGCTAATGACATTATTTCCAGGGTAAATGGCTTCCTCTGCACACATTTGCTGCTTGTGGAGAATCTTACGCTTTAGATTCTTTGTTGAAGCATAATGTTGATATCAATGCAGTCGATAAGGTATATAAATTCCAACTTTTCACATGGGAGAATAAAAATTATGAAGTTGTTGGTTTATATTATAGTGATTTACTTCGTGTCCAGGATGGTTTGACTGTTCTTCACAAGGCCATTGGTAAAAAGCAGGCCATAACCAATTATCTTCTGAGAAACTCAGCTAATCATTTTGTACAGGATAAAGTGAGTAAAAAATTACTTAATTGTTTTAGTTGCAAATGTGAGCCTTTGCTTCCTAATTTTCTTGTCTAAGTTTTTATTGTGTTTTTCCTTGCACCGTTGAGAAATTGTCACTCTTATTGTCTCATCTTAATCTAACAGCATAGTAATTAGTTGCTTGTTGGTTATAAGTTTATGCATCTACCCTGTTGTTTATGTATGGAAACAGGACGGGGCCACCTTGATGCACTATGCTGTGCAAACAGGTTCTACCGAGACGATTGAATTACTCTTATTCTATAATGTGGATATAAATCTTCAGGACAAGGTATGGTCACTTGTTCTAGTGATTAGCAATTGTAATCTTTTTCAGTTCCTTTTGAGAACTTAATTTGTTTACTCTGTTTCAGGATGGCTGGACACCATTACACCTTGCAGTTCAAACTCAGAAACCCAATTTAGTGAGGCTTCTGCTGCTTAGAGGTGCTGATAAGACATTAAGAAACAAGGTATTGTTCCCGATTCACAATTTAGAAATTGAGATAATTTTAGATTTTCCTGTAAACCAGGGAAGCATTTCCAAAATCATTATAGATTTATTAGTTGTTGAAGAAAAAATTTCATAATCTACTCAGGAATTGTTAAACTTTGCCAATCTAATGTTTGTTGCTAAACTTTACATAGTTGTTTCAAAGCCTGGGTCAAGGACACAAAGTTTTGTCAAATCTGTATGACATGATGGAATATAGTTTTATTGAAAATTTGGTTTTTGTTTGAGCATGATCCGTTAAATAGCTGACCTCAGATAAGATATGAATGGTTTTGTTGCTGGTGTAATTGAGGAATTTCTTATTTTTGCTGAGCTTGGTTGAGGAAAGATAGAAGTGTGGAAAAGAAAATAATTGAAAGGAAATAGAGTGGCAAACTTGGTCAATTCCTTACAGAATACACCATTTGAATTAATGACAAATCATTTTATAGTGCACAACAAAATATAAAAATAACATTACTAATTATTCAAAATATACATTAGTAGTGTAATAAGTTTAATATGAAGTCACAGTCTTCCAAAATATCCTACTACAAGCCTAACCAGAGTTTTCCAAAATATACATTACTCTTCACATCTAATCAAAGTCTTTCAAAATATACATTACACTTCACATCTATCAAAAGTCTTTCAAAATATACATTACATTTTAAATATACATCCAAAACAACCTTTGTATTTAAGATTGGTTGTTGCATAAAAACTTGTAACATACATTAGTTGTTCATCTTGCAAATTCATTTTAACCAACATGTCCCACACATCTAACTCTGATACTGTATTGTGGAACTTCTCCTCAAGATTGTAACTTGTTCATGCATCAATTCATTGCGTTTTTCAGTAGCCACAACTTGATGCAGTGCAACTTGTGACATATTTTCAGTCAACATATTCCCACTAACAATTGCCTCAACCACTCTATCTAACCGAGTTGTTAGTTTATCAAATTGTGTACCAATTACAACAACCATTGGTGTTTTGCGCGGGAAGTGGAAATTCCACCTAAGGTATTGGATTGAGTCGTATATGTATTGACCAAAAACTATTACTTTATTTTCTTTCAAACTAAACACATAGACCTTGACAAATCCCCTTCATTTCCTCTCTTTTCTACTTCAGCCAACAACACTTTTATCCACTCTATTTCCTTTCAATTCTTTTATTTTCCTTTCCGCACTTTTCTCTTCCCTCAACCAAATGCAGCATTATAATGTCTTCCATGTATGGAATTTCATGTAACTTGTTGTCAGTTTTACATACTTGTTTCTTCAAATATATCAGCTGTTACACATTAAACGAGAGAAAGAGAAACTTGGGAATTGTGATTGAGTGTTCAATTTCTTTGTTTACCTGGTTAATGCTGGTCATTTCTTTAATATTGATTCTCAAATTCCAATTTGTCTGCTGTTTATTTCAGGATGGTTTAACTCCACTTGACCTTTGTCTTTACTCGGGTCAAAGTTTCCAAACATATGTGCTAATTAAGTTGTTAAAGCAACCTCAAGGGTATCTTTGACATGTATGACAAATGGCGTGTCTCCACCCATTTTTGTCCTTGGTTAAACCTATTTGTCTTTTCACGCTGATCAAGAAGGATTTTAGTCCTGGTGTCTCCATTATTACTTTCTATCATTGATTCTTGCGATGTTGGAACTGAATGGGTAAATCAGTTGCGAGAGATTAAGACTTCCAGTGGAAGCGATGTGACTTAACGAGGCAGTCACATTGGGCCAGAGGTAAGGAGATTTCTTGTCCTGTGTTTAAAATTTCAACTGATGCCAAAAGCAGTAAGTATTTCGTTTTCATTCCCAGTGTGCTGTTATGGATTTTTTTATTTTTTTTTTTATGTTTTTGGTTGGTGCACTGAATCGTTTTTGTGATACACTGGGTGGATTTTATTGTAGGTAAATTGTTGTTGAATTCCATGCGAGGGAGTTCGGCAGCTACTTTTGGATAACCTAACTGCAGTGTAAATCGATCAAATATGAATTTGATTGGTACTTGGTATTGTATTTTGCCCTGTGTACTTTGTGTCACTCTCTATTATAAGAAGATGAAAGTAGAAGAAAGAAAATATATTACGCATACTGTGTATTGAGGTTGATAGTGTTCAGAAACAGATGCCTCATACACGCCATTACCCTGAGCCCTCGTTTTGTTCGCTTTGATGGGGATGGTATTTGAAGTTAATGATTATCTTATCTGTGCCGAAGTAATGTGTTGTTACCCGGTTTGTGATTATTCAATAGCAAAAAAAGGTATGGATAATCAATTCTGAGGAGTAGGTCATGGATGGAAGTTGTATCATCATATTCTGATTTATTATGGACCATCACTAAATTTATGACAGGAATATTTATATTGATTATTTGATTAAACTAATATTTATTTTATTAGTCCCACTACTGGCTTTCATTGTTTTATGTCTAAGGTGTTTAATGGGTTCGTTAGTTTTTGGGAAGCTTATGGTCATGTTCTCTGCCTCTGCAATCATCCTACAATGGTTTGTGTAGGATTTGTAGATTGTGCATTATGAGTTAGACTTTATCCACATTAAAAGTATTTTTCTTTAAAGTAGCTTTCAAAAGTTCTGATTAGTTGACTTTATTAACATAATTTGCTTTTATTCACTTGATTACGTGAGCACAGTTCATGTTGTTTCTGGTTAGACTAAGAGGAATTACTCTTATTCCATCAATTTATTATGAATGTTGTTTTTTTTTTTCTTTTTTATCACAAGTCATTTTAAGAATATTGGGTGGGAATTATGGGTGTTCATGGATAAGAATATTTTCTTTGAAAGAAAAAAAGAAGAATGGCATGCCATATTTTTTTTTTTTTTTGTGAAATGTTATTTAAAATCTGAATTCCAACCTCTGATGATACCTCTAGCATGGCAGGAGAGATAGCATATATTCTTGAAACTCTAGACTACGTTTTTTTCCCCTTTGTATCAATATTTTGCCACAAAGCTTGCCTGGATTGGCTTAGAGAATGACTTGGCAAATTAAATATATACCAAATTAAGCATCGCAGCATATTCTTGACATAAAAGATAATTCGGGCCTAAATTAAAATGTTATTTAACATAAATAATATGATTTTTTTTTCTGGGAATAAGTAGTAGTATAATAATGTATATTATGCATTCAGATAAATACAAGTGGTAGTGCTATATTTATATATAATGTTGCTAGCACAGAATATTTTAATATTAACATTTGTTATTCAGGATATGATAAGTACAAAAAAATATTTATTTTCACGAATTCTTATTTAATTTAATTGAAAAAATTAAAGATATTTCTTTCTCCAAACTGTTTGCTAAATTGTGGAATGAAGCAGAGAGAAAATATCAGCATCACAGCTGGGTCAAAATATCTTTGTTGCCGAAAGGACACTTGTTAGAATGAGATCAAATTTGATAACAGCTAAATTCTAAAACAGATGACAAAGAAAAAAAAAAGATAGAAACATAGACATTGATGTTACAAAGAGAGAGAGAATATCCATAACATATTACTTAAGAAGAACCAATACCCAAGTCTCACCTCTAATCTCTATCCAACATCAAGGATTATTTAATCAAAACTATGATTACAATAACTGTTGCACTTAAACTAATTACTTTAAATACCATATCATTGGTATTTAATTAATTAGCAGTTTAAACCCATTTTTTCTTTTTTAGTTGGTGGATGAGTGTTATAAAAGCAAAGCATGTTGGCAATGTCAGGAGAAGAATCTCATCCACAACAAAGGGCATAAAGCACACGCAATTAAACCGTGTTTAATTTAATTAAGTGTAATTAAATAAAGGTAAACATATAATTAAGTTTTTAATTAATAACATCAACTCCACTCTCTCCATAAACCTGTCCCCTCTCCTAATCGCATTTCACCTCAACCACCCTTCCTCTCTCTCTTTTCTCTTCCCAGCATCTACGTCGTCGTTTCGATACAAAATGCTGGGTTCCAGATTCTGCGTCCGCACCGTAACCAGCGTGGGCTCCGCCGCCGCAGATCACCCGAATGCCGCCGCAGCCACCGCCCGCTCCGCTCCGAACTCTGTCGCCATGGATTTCTCGCCGCTCCACCTCCAGCCGCTCCGGTCTCGCCGCTTACGCGGCCGCAGATCCATCCTCATTTCCTGCAATTCCTCTCACCGCAGATCCAGCTCCGACGATTCTCTCAGCAACGATTATCTCGAAGCCTCTCTCCTTCTCTCAGGTTACTCACTCTCATGCGTCGATCGCGATTGTACAAATAAACACAATGCTTTCTCGTGTTTTTCGCTTTTTCTGCTTTCTCAAAAATGAAAAAGTTGATTACGAATTGTGATGATGGATTAATTGTATTACAGTAGTGTGTTGTAGTAACTCTGGTTGTTTTCATCGTTTAGGTCTATCCATGTGTATGAATGCCTGAAATTTTAATTACTTAAACTAGCGCAGAAACGTTCTCGCACTATCATATGTGGAAGAAAAGATTCCAACCGGAGTTTCAATGGAAATCGTCCGCACCGTCAATTCCCTTGTCCAGAACGGATAGTAGTTTACTGAGGCATGGCTTTCTACAGCGTTTCCAGAACCCTACGATTTTTCTCAGGATTTCTTGTGATGGAGACTATATACTGCCCATTGTTGTAGGTAGGTGTCACATATGTAGACACGCTTTTTAGTTTGTTTAACTTTTTCTGAATTTTTTGGGAAATTCAAGTTTTATTGACTTTGTATCTTTGGTGGTGCAGGACAGATTGCTATCGAGAGACTTATGGATGCGGAATTTCAACGAGATAGCGAGGTAATTTTTCAAACTGGTCGCAGTGGTTGTTGAAATTGTGTTTTTTTTTTTTTTCTTGTTATTATGATTGATGCATAGCATATGGTGACGTTACAGGATTGTCCTGATCAGTTCCAGTTTGTGAAAAACCTAGTTGGAAGACTAGACCATGAAGTATGAAGCTGAGCATTTCCCACTTTACATTGATGCCTGTGGATATGTTATCAATTCCTGCTTTTTTCTTTTCTTTTGAATTTTGTTTGTCCTGATGCTTGCATTCTAGGTGTAGTGAAATTACAGCAACGAATGGTATTCCACATCATTCTTTTAGCTTCCTGTTTTTACCTTGCAGTCGTTGGATTCCGCCTGTATGTAGGAGGAGGATCATTGTGTCATTTGCCTTGGATCTTTCGTTCTTATGCATTCATCTTGCTAATTATATGTATCTCTATGTGCCTAAAATATGGCCTTGATCTTGAACTCGTTTTTCAAATTAAACATCCATTTCAATTCAATTTTCAATTACACATTTGGTATCAAATAAATAATTCAATTCAATTTACATTTTCAGGTGATAATGGTGAGAATTACAGAGAGAGTGGTCAGCACTTACTATGCTAGATTGTACCTTAGCCAGGTTTTGAAAACTTTTCAATTCATGAATGATTAAAACACCTCTATCTTCTCTTTCATTATAAAACCTGATAATCCCTTCAGCCAGGGAAAAGTGATCTAGTCAGTGTGGATGCTCGTCCCTCAGATGCTCTTAACGTTGCAAATAGATGCAAGGTATGAATTCTATGTTTACCTTGCCAATATTTGTTATAAAAACTTATATTTTGAGCAAGAATCAACAAAAACTATAGCTCATCTATTCTTATGCAAAACTCTTAGTAAAATGCATTCGGTGCATGGATGTTAGAAAATTCACTTGTATGATTTTAAAGTTGATTTTTGCAGGCTCCAATATATGTAAGTAAACAAATTGTTTTCACAGATGCTATCCGAATTGGTTATGGAATGGGTAGAGTGCGTAATCAAAAGGCTATTTATGATGTATTGCTTGACAGGTATTACATAGTTACTTTGTTTGTGCCAATTTTGCTGCTGTAGATTCTGTGCAGGAGTTGCTGCAAGACCAAACTCTACACTTTTGTTTATGATGAGTCTAAACTTTATATGCTTTCTACAGCCCTGTAGATGGTCCAGATTTGGTAGCTCAAGAACTAAGTATGATGCATAATATGCGTATGGCTATCAAACAGGAAAGATTTAAAGATGCAGGTGAAATATCTTTTGCATATGATTGTATTTAGTATGTGTTTTGTGTTATGGAATGCCTAAAGCACTATAGTGGCGCTTTTGCAGCTATATGGAGAGACAAACTTGCAAATCTTCGTAAATCAGCCCATGAACACTAATTAACTTGTTAGGTAACTATATCCGGAATTGATTTCGTATATTTAAACATTTGGAATTTGATGTTTTAAAAAATAGAATAGAATCAGTTTGACTGTGTAATTGTATATTGAAAATTTTCATTTGATGACAGGGTGAGTTCTGAAGGAGAATGTGGGGAATTTATGAGTATGTTATTCCTGTTAATTTTTGGACAGGGATTGGGGTATTAGTTACATAAATGAAGGAAACTAGCAAAATCAAGTGTTGTACAGCTGTGTATTATAGTTTTCGACTCTACTTTATGTACATCAAATTATTGAAATGCCAAGACCTTATAGAAGTTTCTCGAGCTTCTGCCAATACTCAAAAATGACAAAGATGTTCTTGTATGTATTCACTGTTCAATCCTGGACATGGGTCATGCCTATCAATGGGAATTGGCTTCTATTTGCCATAAATTCACAAATAATTTTCGTACTTTCCACAAAACACAACCTATTGTAAACGGGAACTAATTGAGGTACTGTATAAATCACAAATATGTTTAACAGTTCAAAATTAATTCTATCCTCTTTAAATCAAGGAATTTTCTATCATGTACGAACTTGAATATAAACAGTGCAAGTTTGTCCATGATCAACACTTAAATAAAATGGATACTTTGAAGAATGGGGGATCTATTTAACTTGCTTTTGCTCTCCAATGAATGAGTATAGCATTTTCTAAGTTGTTGACGGTAACGGCTTCAAATTGTTGCTGTACAGTATTGATATTTGATTTACAGTATTGATATTTGATTTATGGTAGTGTCTTTACTATTGTAATTTTCTGACAAACTTTAAGTGTCTTTTAACTTTTTATGATAATAGTAGAATTTATGTTATAATTAAAGAAATAATGTCCGATGTATATAATATAGTCTTTATTCAACTGTCAATATTTGCCCATAAGACTTTTTGGTTGGGCTGATTCTTGAGTTGGCCTACTTGGATCAACCCCAGGAATGTATAGAGTGATAATTTTTTCTTCTAAAGAAATCTTTTGATTTTTTTTTAAATTTAAAATTACTAATTTTATCCTTTAACATTCATATAAAATAGATAAGCAATATCTATTCAAAGTATTTCAAAATAAATGAATAGAACATGTTGATAGATAATATATATATATATATATATATATATATATATATATATA
>Ga0099824_1004883_pt1 | contig 19124 bp, 14 predicted proteins | sample SiratrowhiteBW_FD_76837 | JGI IMG/M metagenome (GOLD analysis project Ga0099824, IMG submission 76837) | Root nodule microbial communities of legume samples collected from California, USA - Siratro white BW | ecosystem: Host-associated > Plants > Roots > Nodule | place: USA: California... | reverse complement strand
CTTATTTCTTATTTTTTTTTTTTTCTATTTTTTATGATAAATTTAATTATTTATTTTTTTTATTTTTTTTAATAAGTTCTATTTTTCAAAAAAAAAAAATTTTTTTTTTTTAATAATTAAAAAAAAAAAAAAAATATATAAAATATTAATATATATATATATATATATATATATATATATATATAGAAATTAGACAAACTAAACTAAATCAATTCATCTGAAAAAAACTGGACTAATATGTTTTGAACAAGAATAGAGTTCTGAGTATGAAAAATATAACTTAGAAAACATATGGTAATAAAATAAAATTCTGCCAATTTTAGGAGTGTTGGTTGTATCAAATTTAAAAGAAAATAAAATATGAAGCGATTAATTTTTATTATTTTTAGATAAGCTCGCTAAATCTGTAAATTATAATCTAATACTTGAATAATCAATGTAAAATTCAATGGGTTTGGGTGAAGTAGAAGTTAATCAAGTTAAAAATATAATTAACTTGATTTGAATTTGTTGAATGATACAAATCGATAAACATCTCCAATGAGTTATTTGAAGAAAATATTTTTGTTGAGATTAATGATTAATTATAAAATAAATAAAACTCTAGTAAAATAGGTTGGTATTTATCCATACATATGTTTAAGTTAGTTGGTTTTACAAACATTCATTGGAAAATTAATGAAAATGGTGTAATTTCTTTATAGAGAGCAAATTTTAAAAAATCATGCAGATGCACAAATTGTAACTAAAAATAAAACTTCAAAAATGAGAAAAAAAAATCATATTCCAAGATATGATTTTCCCGTTGAGAATTTTTTTTTCCCTAAAGTTGTTTGTTTTTTCATAGCTTTTCTATTTGTTTTAAACCTAAAGTTATGTTTATCTAATGACTTTATTATTTTTTTTAGTTCACAAAATTATGTGTGAGATTGTTACTTATATGATACCCCATCAAGTCCCTATTTTTATAATTTAAAGAAGTCAAAAATTTAAAGTTTTTATTAGGAACTTATTAATAGTTTGGTTGGACCTTTTTCACCTTTAACCAACTTTTTGGGTTCTAGAGTATCTTTAAAAAAGACAATTCTAAAAGGTATAGAGAAGAAGACATCTATTCTAAGCAAAACAACAACTAGAGTTATGACTAAGAAAACACAGAAAGATTAACTTTAGTTGACTTAGCAAAGGTAGGTCTTATTATCATTGTGAGACTTTAGTATGTAAATTTGTAGAGTAGACTAGGATCATGTTGGGCATGTATTGGGTCAAGTAGTATAGAATAATTGGACCTTGTATTTGAGTCAAGTATATTAGGATTTTGGGCCTTTTATTTCAGTCTTGGTATATTAGGATTTGATTAGGATAAAGTAGTCTAATAGGGATACAATTGGGCTTCTTCAAGCCCAATGTAACCCTAGAACGTCACAAAGCTAAGGAGAGGCGTATGGAGTGTGTAACCTAAACACAAGTGTGAGCATGCATAAGGATAGCATAGTGGCCACGTGGCACTCTCTCTTTTAATATATCATTTTGAGAGATTTTTTAATTTAAATTTTCTAACACATCTCTTCTCCAAGTAGACGTCTAACGAATCAACTCCAAAAATACATGTTGAAAAACAAAAGACTCTTCTATCAGTTGGTCTCTAAAGCCAAGGTTACGTCAAGTTAAATAGCTCTTCTTCTTCGTATTTCTTTTCTTGGATTTGTATTGTTATATCATATTTTTACTTGTCTTGAAGTGTTTAACTGATTGTATTGTGGTTTTGTTCTTTTTATTTAGTTCAAATCATTTAGTTCTTCTTGAAGCTCTTTTGGTGTGCTTTTAGGTGTTCTTCTATTATGAATCGTGTGGTGCTTTTATTTTCTTAAGTCTTGATTCATTTTTTTTTCAATAATTTCATTTAAGATTTGTGTCATTTTGATTTTATGATCCAATTCATGTTATGTCAAGTCATGTTATCTCCTAAATGTCATCACATCTTCTAGTTTTTTTTTCAATTGTTGATATGAGATAAAAATGTTGTGTACCGCATTGTTCTTAGCCTTTTGAGTGCTTTTTATTTATTTATTTTAGTTCATATTTACTATTAGATCATTAGTGAGTTCTTTAGAGTTAGATTTCCATGTGTTTTGGTTTTTAAGTGCAATTTTCATTTAAGGTTTCCATTCGGCTACTAATTTTGTTTGTTTTGTAGTTTATTTGCAAAATTAAAATGGAGTGAAAATATTATGTGTGAAACCGATTGTCAAATTGAAATTTTAATTTGTAATACAAGTGAAAAGAAACCTACTCCAAAATAAAAGAGTAAAAGAAGTGAACAAAGGAAAAGGTCAAAAGAAGAGGGGAAAAAACATGAACAAAATGACCTAGAATAAATTGTGAATATTCGGTCCATACGTGACGTAATTCGGTCAAGACATATTTGAATTTAATTTGATTCATCCAAGGGCTTAAAAAATTGAAAATAGTTGGTTCAATAGTTGGAGAACATAAAAAACAAGGAAAAGAAACAACCTCAATCTATTCTTGTTTTTTCTTAATCCATTCTAGTTCCTTTCTTTAGAAGTGTTCTTTTATGTACCTACTTTCTTCTTAGATTTATTTTATCGCTTTTCATTTTATTGGTTAATCTTTGAGTTTGTTGCATCTCCAATATCTTGAGTTTAACTTTTCTAATTTGATCTTTACTTGATTTAATTCTTTAACCTCTTGAAGTGAAATATCTCTCTGGTTTGTGATATTTACAAGAAAGTGGACTAACTTGTTAGGTAGCATCTTGGAGAAGATAGAGATGAAGACTAGGAGTTCCCACCTTGAGAGGACGTTCAAGTGGAAGGCTCACATAAAAAAAACGGAGAGTAAACACTTGGAAAGGAAAAGAGACACTTGAAGTTTAATTTTTTTTTCAAATTTTATTGTATTTTCTTTGAGTTGTAAATGACCATTATTTTTAATTTGCTTTAGTAATCATTTGTAGATGTTGAGTGTGTCTTGAAGGTTTATAAGTGTCAACAAACTTCACCATTAGGATAGTTTAAATTCTTTCAATTTTCCTTTGTTTTGAAGCTTTCTTTAATTCTTAGTGTGAACTTCCTTCTCTTGTATTGAAGAAGTTTTCATTTCAAGAAGGTTTTGGCTAGGAAAGACTTAGTTCTTAAGGTTGTCCATTGTGACTCATCTTTCTTTCCTAGAAACTCACCTAGTCTACTTTGTATTATTTTCTTCCTGTGAAAAATATTTAAATACAAGCTTAAGATGTCTAGGCATACTTCTCACTAAGTGGCTCTCTAAAAAGTTTGAAACATTTATCAAAAGAACTTAAGTAACTTAAGCTATGAAGAAAGCAAAATGCAATTTTGAAAGAAAAAGAGAAAATTGGAATAGATGTCCAACTTGCTATTCTAGAGGAGGAACTTGAAATCTTAAGACAAAAGAAAAAGAGAAAATTAAAAAAAAATTAAAAAATATAACTAGTTCTTCTTAGAGTTCTAAATTGGGAGATAATTAGGACGATGTTGGTAGTTTAAAACTGAGTGATTCTTATTAATCCCCTCTCTCTAGAAGACACAAACAAGAAACTAGATCTTCAGAAACTAGGGTTGACCTTCTCCACTTCAATGGTAAAGACGATGTGGAAGTCTACCTTGATTGGACAATGAAGTTAGAATAATTATTTGCTTGTGACCAAGTAAGTAAGGAATCAAAAGTATCCTTAGCTATTTTAAGTTTCCAAGGATACACAATGTACTATTGGACCTCCACTGAGAGAGAGACGTCTCCATAATGAACCTCTAATTTTATATTGAAATGATCTTTGGAGTGTATCGAGGCGTCACTATATCCCTTCGTACTTTAACAGAGAGCTTATGAAATAGCTCCAAATACTCCATCAACAAAACATGAGTGTTGAAGATATAGAGTTATATATGATGAGAGCTGGGATCAGGGAGGAAGAGAACACCACCATGGCTAGGTTCTTAAGTGGATTGAGCTTATAGATACAAAATAGAGTTGAGTTGCTACCTTATAAAGATTTAAATGATCTAGTATAACTTTGCATTAAGGTAGAACAATAAATTTTGAGAAAATATTTATCTAAGAAAGGAAAACCTAACTCTTATAATGAATATCCACAAGAGAAAAATAATTATGGAGAAAAACAAATTTGAACTCTAAGTTTCACATGTATACACATAACTCATCTTATATTGAACCAAACTAACTTTATTGTCACAAAATAATTATTAGCAATCTTATTACGACTATTGTTTTTATTATTATTATTGTTATAATTTCTATAACTAATAATAATATTAATATAACATTATTAATAATACTGATAATAATAATACAGATAATATTAATACTAATCATATTAATAATAATATTAATATTATTAATAATATCAACATTAATAATAACAATAATAATAATAATAGTAATATTAATAATATTAATATTGGTAATATTAATAATAATTTTATAATAGTAGTAGTAATAATAATAATAATAATCAAAATAATATTAGCATTATTGTTAATAATATTTATGATAATAAGAATCTTAATATATTAATAATATTATTAATAATAACAATTTTATTAAAATTATTAATAATATTCATAATATCAATAATAGTAATAATATTATTAATAATATTTATAATAACAATATTAACAATATTAATAATAATAACATAAACAATAATAGTAATAATATAATAATAGCACTAATATTAATAATTTTATTATATTAATAATAATAATATTCGTAATATTAATAAAAAATATCGGTAGTTATAATAGTAATAATAATAATATATTAGTAATGATAATAAATAATAATAATGTTAATATTAATATTAATAAAAATAATAATAATAATAATAATAGTATTTATAAAAATATTAATAATCATATCAATAATATTATTAATAATAATAGTATTGGTGTTAATAATAATATTAATAGTGATAATATTATTAATAATATCTATAATAATATTAATAATATTAGTAATAATGATAATAATAATAATAATAATAACAATAATAATATTATTCATATTAATACATAAAACATATATTTTATTATACCTAACAAATTATACCTATATAGTTTTTTAAGTGAAGTTTGAATATTAGGAGCATCAATAATGGTTAAAGTAAATAAGGTAATTACTTAAATATACAAAATTATTAAATATAATTTTGATTTTCAAAGTTACCAACGCATGTCGTTTAACTAACATAAGTTCTTAATTTATTAAGTTGTTTCAAGTCATTGAGTGTGTATTTGTTAAAGATTTTTTTTTCATAATGTGCATATCTACTTTCTATAAAGAAATAAATTAAAATATAATAAATAAAAACTATTATTAGAAAATAAAATAAAATAAAATTGAAATAATTAATATAAGGTTTTTAAAATTAAAGCAATATTGAATTATTTTAGAGACTAAATTAACTAATATTTTTAATTTAGAAATTAATTTAATGCATTTCTATTAAATATTAATAAACAACAAAAGAAATAAATAAAAGATGGGGTAAAATTACAATATTTTGGGTAAATAAATTAATAAATATGACGTAACTGTAATTTCTGATCAGAAACTAAAAGTGAAGTTTTAATAAAAATATAAAAACCAAAAGATATAAAAAGTTTAGAAAAACCATAGCTAATATTTTGAGTCAAAAAAAATATCAAAAGTACGTGAAAATTGCCTATTGGAAAGATATAATAGTGCACTCTTACAGAAGTTCTTAATTATTATGTATGGTCTAGATTGCCACATTAATTTTAAAAATTATATCCAACTTTCAATTCTAGTGTTGAGTATTTTAAGAACGTTAATATGTTAGTCCACATATTTATGATTATAGGTTTGTATCCTTTTAAATTAAACATAAATTTAAAACAATTTGTATAAATTTGAATTTCACTTTTGGTATTTGTAATTTAAATTTTCTTCCTAAAAGAGTAATAGAACAAATTAAATTTATAGAATATCTTCAACCACAATTTTTTATTTTAAATTTCATTTGACTTTTCCTTTAGAATTTCCAATTCAATAAGAAATAAAAAAAATCAGAACACTATTTTCTAATTTTAAATTTATGCATTTAATGTCAATTTAGAGAAATTTTCCTTATAAAATTAATTATATATTTTTCTAAAAGTAATTTATGAATATTTTATTGATAATTTTATTTATAATATAAATAAATGCAATGTTGAAACTCTATTTTTCATTTCCTGCACTCAACAACTCCCAGTGTAAATTATAAACATTATCAAACTTCAACTCTTTCTTTTCCTTTTTTTAAAATAATAATTCATAATTTTTTTCATAAAAATAATATATAAAGTATAAAGCATAAAAAGAATACTTCAACGCATATACAAGTAATAACGATAATATATCACGATATTACAAAACAAAAACTAAATTCATAATGACTATTAACATTATTTGGATAGGAAGAAAGAAACTAAAAACCATAGGAGAATAAGTAAAAAGTTTGTAATTAACTTAATTGATATAACAAAATAAAAATTTAATCAATTAAATAATATAATGAATTACTAAAATATCTTTGATTAAAATTTAATAAGAATTAATGAATATGATTTAAAATAAAAGATAATAAATGATGAAGTGAATATTTTACGACATTTGAAATAATACCAAAAAATAATTTAAAAGTTAAAATTTAATTTATTTAAATAATTAATTAAAAGTCATGTATAAATTGTTCCATAAATCAATTTTAAAAATTAAAATATAATAAAACTAATTCATAAGTTAATTGATTGGGTTTAAAAATTCTCATCGAATTAATTACTAAGTATTAAAATCATTTACCTTACAAAATATCAAAATTTAAATATTTTATTTCATTTATTATTCATCAAAATGCACGAAGTTAATAGGCACATCCATTATATGAAGTCCTTCATATTAATTAACACACTCCAATGCAAATGGAAGATATAGCCAAAGTGCAGGCTCATGATGATATTTGGTATCCCAGGAATATTGATGAAGACATGCTAGATTGATCTTACATTTCAATTTGACCAAATATTAATTACTTTCAAATTGGTGTCACATGTCTCTCTCTAACTTCATAGCCTAGTTGTTATGAATAATGGTGATTATATTATGAATCTCATCCCTAAGGAATTAAAAACAAATAGTAGAATATGTAGAATGAGTTGAATCAAACACCAGATGACATGGATCAAATTGAATTAAAAATGAAATAGCATAAACAAAAATAGGAATAGAAGGAGACATGAGTTAAAGTATTAAAAGTAAAAGAAAAACAAAATAAAAAATAAATAGGAGTATGGAAAAAGGTGAATATCTTTGAGAGAATATAAAACTTTATCTTTATTATAAACTTTATATACAATCATCGATTAACTCTTAGAAATTCAAGATAAGATTCAAAACTCAAGACTGCTTTTAAAAGTGTTAAACAAGTTTAAATTTTATACATCTTTTAAAAATGACTTACACAAAGAGGTGTTGATTATTTATAACCTTAGTCAACCAAAAGTTTGTAATCTCCAGTATTTTGGATAGAATTATTCAAATTAATGATTAAAATATTAATAGAAAGGTATATTAATTGTTTGGATTGTTGAACTAACTAATTTGCCACTCGCCCGAGAAATTAAGGATTTTCTATCAATTTCGTAAATATTTTTTTATAGTTACATGCTCCTAAAATTATATATATATATTATAAAATTATTCATAAACATTTTACATTAATTATAAATTAATTCTTAAATAATTTTTTTTATTTTTAACTTAGTTACTGAATATTTTTAATAATTACAATTTAATCTCTAACTAATTTTCAATTAAGTCATGATAAATCAATTAAGTTGATCTTTTTGTAAACATAATAAAATTTTAATATAAATTAATTATTATGTTCACAACTATTAAATTTGTAATCCATTCGGTTTACTATATGATTTATGGTATGAATTTAATTAATTTGTTTACGCATACATTGATTAAAATTTTGTTACTAATTTTAAATTTCATTTGTAATTTTGTTGTTAAATTTGTCACTAAAAATATTATAGAAAGAATATTTATTCTAAAATTTTAGAAAATTGAGAATTAAGATTAAGCATCAATAATTGTTAGAAATAGGAAGAGAAATACAACAACCCTAATTATCTATGAGAATTAGGTTTTTGTATGGTGAGTCTTTTCTTGTTTGCATTTGTCCTGGTGGAAGTGCATCTGTCCTGGTGGAAGTGCATCTTCCTTGGATGATCATATTTGTTTACATTGTGTTCTTATTATGGATTGTTGTTTTTTTATCATGGTTTGTTCTTCTAGTGGTTTCACTGTGGAGGGTTATTTCATATGGTTCCTTGGTATTGTGTTATTGGTGAACTAGATTTCTTAGAGTGGTTTTCCTACGGAATAGGTGTGTAGTCTGTGGGGTTCCTAATCTCCTAAGGATGCCTTAATGATCAAGATATGAAGCAAACTGGAAAAACTTCTTTTACGGCTATTATGCAGAAGTTGGACCTTGCTTGAAAATCCATTGGTTCTTGGAAGGTGATTCCTCTTGGCAAGGGATTTTATGAGTTTTCGTTCACCTCTTTGGAAGACATGTGGAGTGAGTTGATTGATCTTTGCTTGGACTAAGGACTTTGTTCCTACAACTTTATAGTTGGCAAGAGAATAATTGTTACTAAGGTATAGGTGTTGGATCAGAATTCATGGCCTCCCTTGGAGTTGGCAACCCCATGCTATTTTCTCCATAACAAGAGGGGTTGGTATCCCTCTTACATTAGATGATTTTACTATAAATAAAACCATTTACTTCTATACTCGGGTGTTTGTTGATGTAGTTTTGCTTTTTTCTACCGCAATAGCTTTTGGTAAAGCGTCCAGGCTTTGCCTTTATGGCTAACATGAAGTATGAATTGCTTCTGCCTTTTTGCTCCTTAAAGTAATAGGTCTGATCAACAAGTGAAGTCTAAATAGTGTTTATTCATAAGTTCAACTTGAGAATAAGGGGGGAAATATGAATCTGCATAAGTATGCAGAATGTTGTTAATATTGTTGCTGCTAATGACTATAAAACATCTTCTTTAGGAGGTGATGTTGTTACTCCTAATAATGGCTTTGATAAGAATGATAATTTAGAAGAGATGTCAAGTCTTGTTGATGATTCTTAACAGGCCTCTCCGATTTAGAATGTTAAGCATATACAACATGTTTCTACTGAGGGCGACTTGGATCACAAGTTTGGTTTACCACTTTCAAATTCTTTTTCTAAAAAATTATCTGTGAATGAAAACTAGTTCCGAAATAAGCATGAAAATGTGAATATTGTGGATTTTCATCCCTCATTGATTGCTCTCGTTGTCGTTGTTCCAGGAATAAATAATAATAGTTTTAATCCTGTTGCTTGAAGAGAATTCCTTACAAAGTGTTAGTATACATATGTAGGTGTTAATCCCTTTTGTGTAAGACAAGACCACCTATTATAAGTATTAAATAGTGGATATGGAAAAAAGTTGTGAAAATGTAAGTTGTACTTGAAAGTTGAATGCTATAGTATTTAAAATAACCTTTCAGTTAGGGGAAAATCAAGGCCTACAACAATCTCTTCAGAAGTCAATGACTGGAGTTTTGGAGAAATTCATGTAATGTGATTCTAAGCCCATGACTGCAAAGTAACATGCATTAGATCCAAACATTATTTACATATTATTTTTCCATCACAACATTTGCATAATTTCATTTACTATATTGTCTTAGGTTACGAAATGAAACAATCCACAATTCAAATTAAGTTATTAGCTATGAGATCGAAGTTTCGACAAGTTGTTTTATGGATAGATTAGATACCAATAGACAAGTGGACACTAGCATATGATGGAGGCAAGAGATATGCCACATGATAACCAATCTAACTAAATGCATAAACTTTGTTTCGAAGGAAACATGTTTTTACCCATTTCTGCCCTTGTTCAATTAACTTTTGGAAGGACTAAATCTTGATTTGTTGGACGAAGTATCAACACAGTATGTATATTGCTAGCAGAACACCAATACCCTGAAGATATCACTACCTTACTCGAAAGAAATGAACAATGCTCAACCATGTGTCATGTTTATTGTTATAATTGAGAGAATTTTGAGTTCAATGTTCAAAAGAAAGCAACACTCTATCTTGGTCAAGGACCAATGTTATACATAATAAAATTAAATGACTGGTGGTGTGATTATAAAGAATTTCAAGCTTTACAACTACCTTATCCTCATGTCATTACCATTTGTCCTTCTTGTCACTTATAACTATTAATATATATTGTCCCATTTTATAGTCTATAGAAAATTTTATAGTCTATAGAAAATTTACAAGACCTATGAAGTTCAGCTTCATCCAATTCGAAATGAGGATTATTGGTCATTTTATATAATCGAATTTCATTCATAACCGTCACATGCGCCATAAATAATCAAGATGATCAATTACTGTATTTGTTGTATGCATACCAAATTGGATTCACCAATTTCAAAAAGCAAAGCAAATATTCTTATATATTGTCAAAATGAATATCATAATAGAAAAAATTATCGTACAAACAATACAATTTATTTATTTATATTTTCCATGTAAGTGAAGTTTTTTATTTAAATTATTTACCTACTTTTTGTTTTATATTTATCAAATAACATTCGATTAACATCATGATTTTAGTTAGTAAACCAAATTATTAAAAATGTAAATTAAAATAAATACAAATTATTTTAAATTATAAACGATGGGAAAATTCCTATTTTTTCATGATAAATATTTTTAAATAAATAAAAATCCAGTAAATTAATTAAAAAAAAACAAAACTATTAAATTTTTTGTTTAAAAACTTTACAAAAACTAATTTAAAAAAATTAACAAAACCAATAAACGTAAACAAATCAAACATTGAAGTACGATTTCCCTAAAATAAATAAAAACGTAAGTTGGTGAACGCGAATTGAATTTCAGTATACGATTTCAGTGGTTTTGAAATAACACTTTTCCTTGTTAGCCCAAACACGATTTCTTCTTTTTGATATTGTGCTCAAAGTATAATTTGTCCAAAGTGATATTTTTTTTTTCAAATAGGACCATTTATGTAATATTGAAAAAAAAATTCCAATTTTAGTTAAAAAAAATGCCATATTAATTTTGTTAGGGTTTCATATTATTTTAATCTCTAATCTTTCTTAAAATTTTAGTTTTAGTCCATAAATAAAAATTTGATTGTTATAAAATTTAACATAAAAAATGAAGATAATATACAGTTTTAATTCAGCAGTTAAATTAATTAAATTACATTCTATATTAAGTTATCAATAATGTAATTTATATATAGAGAGAAAGGGAGAGAGAGAGATTTGTTTATGTTGATATTAAAATGCATACCATTTTCATTGACTATTGGAAGAAGTGAAGTTTGAGTTTCCAATGAGTATATTCATATCTTAGCTTTTCAATTTTCCCTTTACTTCTCTTTTGTCTCTTTTCCTGATTCTCCAATAGTCTATATTTTCACACTTTCACTCATAATATTTGAATTTGGGTATTGAGACAAAGGGAACACTTGATAAGGGAGTGACCATAATGGTGAATGCACTAATTGTGTTGGTTATTTTGTTACAAAATTGGTATGTGTACAACCTTTTTCCCTTTCATTCACTATGTGCATTTAGTTTTATCACTTTTGTGTGTAAAGAGTAATTGTGCAAACTCATTTGGAGAGTCAATGTCAAACAAAGTTTGAGTTCCTCTTTGGTTTGCCCTAAGATACCATACTTTCCTCTACAAGACTTGGATTTCAACACTTCAATAAAGTGTTTCCCAACTTTTCTCATATTTTGAAAATCAATTTTAGAAATTCTTTTTGGAAAAAAATATTATTTTTTCCTATTGAGAAATTGACTGTGAATGGATACCTACTCATACTTGATATCCATAGATGAAAAGAAAAAATTTAAACATAATAAATGATAAAAGATATGATGTAAAGAAAGAAAGATTGAAAAAATTATAAATGTTAAATTGAGTGTTTAAATTGTAGGTTGAGGATTTGATTGGCGCCGTGTAAAAGAAAGGAAGAATTGTTTATAAATTGAAAATGTGAAGAAATATTTAAAAAAATTATGAGATTTACAAAATTGTTTTCATCATTTTCAGGTAAAAAATGGTAAAGAAACAATGCATTGCTGTCAACAAAATCGATTATGTTTTAAAACTAATAATCTCATGATAATAATTATTAATATTTTACTTCTATTTTTTATATTTCTCATCAACAAAATCCATTACTTTTATTTTTCTTCTCTTTTTTTCTCCTTTTTACGTTTTCTTTTCTATCTATCTCTTCTCTGCTAAACACCACTAGATAAAGTTAGTTGTAGGGAGAGTTTGAAAATTTATATTTGATTTGTAATCTTAACGCACCTTTTGAAATATCATTCTAAAAGGCACAAATTAACATTTTCAAAATTAATTGTAGCAAAGTATAGGAAGTTCAGCCTATTTACTTTCTGTTTCTCTAAACTTACGTAAAATTAATATTTTTAAAAATTGATTTGCTTTTGAGAATAATATGTTAAAAGTTAATTGAAAAGATATAGGTTATTTATTTTGAGTAACATATTCAAAAAAATAAAATAAAAATCAAAGTTATAACAGTTACTTTGCCTTTCACTTTTATCACAAACACTCTGCTTCTGATTAACTGACATATGGACTCTATTTGTTTTACCCATCATGTTTTAAATTTCATTGTAAAATAAAATTTACTAAATTAAACCTAAATTATAGATATTGCAAAATATTTTAAAATCTTAAATATATTCTACAAAAATATTTCCTCAATTGAAGTTTAATTCAGGTTAAACTTGTTCAATTTTAACAAAAACTGAACCTTAGCATTAATCTAATACTCTTAGTTTAACACACCAGTTCTAACTAAATAAAATATGTTTTATTTAATTAAAATATCAAAATTCAGTAAAAATCAAATGGAATGCTATTTTACTCAAAACAAAATATTATATTATTAAAATCTTATTACATTTTATGATAAATTAATAAATTAAATATCTTAAAATTGAGCAGTGAACAACATGGTCAAAAGTTATTATTTACAGCTACTCATAATAGTTTTGCAGAGTAATGATTCGTGTTACGTTGTTACATTCAGAGTTTACTAATTTGTTGTGACAGCAGTCAAATCACTCACGAAATGAGTGGTACTTCTTAATTGTTTAACCATGTCAAAGTTTTTTAAATATTCATGTATATTTTAAAAAGTTTTAATTGGAAAAGATGTTTTAGGAAAAAAACAACAAAATTATCTTCTTTTTTCCTCTCCCAAACACTTTTATTAATTCTATATTTATTTTTACTATCATTTCGACCAAACTCATTACTAACAATAAATCATTCATAATATAATATTATGGTGGAATTTAAAATTTTTAAAAATTCAATAAAATAAAATTTAAAATTATACTTTCATCATTCGTTAAATTATAAATGACTACTAGTAAGTATTAGTTGTTGGTATGAAATCCTTTTTGCTTTAGACGGCTGATAAGAAAGAAATTATATAGATAAAAATAAAATATGACTAAAACTTAAATGTGTTTAGTTAAAAAATAGAAATATGCATATAAATATTGATGAAATTTACCTATTTATTATTATTATTGTATCGTATTTCTTTCTTACTAAATAAAAATTAAATTCATGTTTCATTTTATTTTACTTCATCCTCTCTCAAAGCAAATTAACCCCTTATTCCAAATTCATATATGGTAATTATCAATTGTTCTTCTTCAATGTCTTATTTAATTCAGACAAAAATTGAATTCCATAAATAGCAAATTTGGAAATTAAAAAGTTATATATATTGTTTATCTATTTTAAGATGAATAATTTAAAATTTATGTTTACGATAATTTCTAACTAACTAATTATATATCTTTTTATATCAGTGCACTGAAAACAAATTTTAGTTTTAATTTAAATATTGTGTTTTGTTATTTTTTAAGGTCAGAACCAATAATTACATCTTGAGAAACAGAATGAATCATTACATTGGCAATTATAGCCTCCAAAATGGAGGTAGTAGTGACAGTTATGTTATGTCAGTGCCATAAAATATATTATTTTTTAATTGACTTTGGAGTAGACTAAGCTCTTTAACAAGACAACTCAAGTGGTGTTCCTCAATCCAACCTAAACAAGTATAACCTAAATTGAACTTAAAAACCAATATCTTCAATAGGTTGGACTTCATTTTTCTTTATTTATTAAATCAAATCCAAATTCTGAAGGAAATTCTTATGGATTAGATGATACTGAATCTAACATCTATATTAAATAAAATTATTCAATGATATTAATAATAATAATAGTAGTAATATAAATAATATTTAATTTAATTATTATTCTATTGCTTAAATATGTATTTTTAAAATATTAATATATTTTATTCTTCAATTATTAAATAAATATTTTATTTAAAATGTAAAAAATAATATTTTGAAATTATAAATTTAAATAAAAATATATAATTTGAATGAATTATATATAAATTATAAAAAAATTATAAATCTCGATTGATCTAATTCATTTTAATCCAATTAAAAATAGTTTGAATTGATGAATTAGATTAAATCTAATACCAAAATATAAAATCTAGTAAAGAATGCATTGCAGATATTTCCAGATTTAGAAAATACATTTCAAAGGTTGAATGCAAAATTTATTTTTCCAGTGACAATTTTGTTATTTCACGACTATATGGTGGTGCACATGCGAAAATATGGGGTTGCAGAATGCAACTCCCAAATAAAATAAAAAAACTGAAAGTGGATGATAGAGAAGTGGAGAAAAATTATATAGAGATAGAATTGGGCTCGATTGATAAACAGTCCACATAGAGTTGGGCTGAAAAAAAAATACTAAAGCGTTTTATAATAAGTGAAAATAAACAGTAGTTTTTAAGAATAAAAATAAACAGTGATTGAAGAACATTATTTTATCATGCCAAAAGTTTGATAACTTTTTTTTCCTTTTACCTTTTTCCATCTATCAATGATTTATATTATCCTTTCTTTTGTATCTTTCTTCTTGGTATTAAAAAAATTAAAAAAATGCACAATTTTTTTAATTAAAGTCATGAAATTTAAAAATTAGGTAATGCCATACTTCTTTTTTTTGGTGTATGCTCTCAACAAGCACCAGCCAACTGCATAAAACTTAGGTAGAGGTGGATAAGGAAAATCTTATTATATAAAATTCAACTTCCAAGTAAAAATATAATAAAAAAAAAACCGTAATGAGTGCTAACTATTTTAGTAATTAATATAAATAGTAAGATTTTCCTTTTAAAATAACCTCTTCTAAACTTTATGCTTTTTATTTTTCGGCTAAACCCAATTTGATAGCAAAAGAAGGTCTAATAAAACATCCAAATATTCTTCGAGTGTTAGCAAGATGGATTTTACTTCCTGAACCTCCATAATTTCTAACTGCACAATAAAAAATTTTAAAATGATATTTTACGCTTCGTAACGGTGACTTCCGGATTACCTATTTCAAAAATCTTCTATAAGATTTTCAAAATTTTTGGAACATTATTTCTAAAATAGGATTTTCGGAATAAGATTTTCAAAATAAACATTTTAGAACGAGTTTTGTTTGGAAAAAAAAAAATTATGAAACATATACGATACCTTATTGAATGAATTTTTCAGAATACATGAAATATGTTCTAGAACGAGTTTCTAGAATATAATTTCCAGAAATAAATGATATCTTTCAGAACAAGTTTTCCAATATAAGCTTTATTTTCTATGACGAACTCATTCTTCTTCTTCCTTTCAAAGAGTGCAGTAGAGAATGGAGGTGCAACCACTATGGCATAGCGGCGGTGATGATAGAAACGTTGTTGTATGCAATTAGTAATAATGGGGTTGCAAAATGTAAAAGCATAGCAACATTTGAAGAGAGTTTTGAGCTGATATCTAGAACTAATAAATCCAATCAAACTCATTGAAGCTAAATAAGATCTAAAATATAAAAACAACCAATTAGTCTTTTTTTTTTTTTTTTAATGATAACAAGTGTACCAGTCGCAAGATAGCAAGTAATAATATTATCATTCTTTTTAAAGGATTTGTGCAATATAAGACAATAAATACAATTACAGTAAATTTAGATTCAAGAACAATTCCACAATTTGATATTATGTGCAAAAATTTAAAAATAATTAAAAGAATATGATATGTTTTTATCAACAATTGAATGCAGAAAATGATTAACAATAATATGATGAACTTGTTCGGGTTAAATATCACCAATCTTCACTCTTGCGTACTAAAACGTTTACTTTCTCTCTTATTATTAATCAATGTTAACCCACAAAATTACTCAACTCCAATTCGTCAGCATATGAGCCTAAGATTATTTCTTAATAATTAATTCCTCGATCAATTATATAAATTAATCTTGTATTCTCATAAGGGTCTTAAGATAACGATTGAATCACGCTCTATTCCTAGACACTAGATTTCATTTGGTAATTTAATTCAAATCTAGACGCAAGAGATATTTTCCAATATTTTCAAGAATCAATAATCGAGTTATGCATCAACACAACAAACACTATGTATAAAATTAAATTACTAATATAATGAGAGAAAAGGCATAAATATTAAAGCACAAACAATTACATGAGTTCAAAAAAGTTTAACTTAATCCCAACGAATAAAGAATTTAACTCCTCATAAACATGAGAATACTAAACCTTACAAAAGAGCAGTGAAATACGAAGAAGACTCCACAAAAAATCCTAAGACTTCCTTCCAAGAATAAACTTCGAGTTACAATAGTCTAAGATTTCTAACCCTGGTATAAACAACTATTAAATAAACTATAACTTTTTACGCTTGTGCCCGACCCAGGTTAGTTGCGCTAGACGCCACTAGATTATGTTACTACTCAAGCTTTAAAGCCCAACTTGTGTTGGGCCCATGTCATGTGCGTCAGGCACATTTCTCTAAACTTGCCTCAGGTTATATTGCGTCGGGCTTAGGTTTGTTTACATGGACTTGACTTCTTTTGTTCCAATTTTACTCTTTTTTATCACTCCCTCAAGGTTTCAATTCTCTATCTTAATTCAATGTTTTTCTAGTCAAATTCAATCAAAATATAAAAAATTAACAATAAAATCCTTTTTCTGACTTTCATCATTAATTATTAATAAAAACTAAATAAATTTAAAAATTAAACAGATTTAAATTTGAAGAGAATTGATTTTTTTCATAAAATAACTCAATAATGTCATGTAAACAACTCTATCACAAACACATAAAATGTGTTATCTTATTTTGATTTTTTATTTTTATTTTTGGTTTTCATTTTGTATTATTTCTATTTTTAATCTATCATATTTTCAAATGTTTGTAAAGGAGATATAAAACCAATAACGCCTCCTCTGTACAAATATTTTAATCCAAAATTGAAAATATAATTACATTTTTATAACTAAAAGATGAAAACATAAGTACACATATCCTAAATTTTTTTGCTAAATGGTACCAAAACTTTCATTTCATCAACATCAACATTCTATCAGAGAGGATCCTTTTCAAATCATACTTTATGAAACCTTTTTTATTATTGTTGATAAACTTTTACTAAGTGTACAAAATTTATAAATATAAAAAATTATTTAAAATAACAAAAATATATTCAAACCCCACCATTTTCAATGAATTTTAATTAATAAAAAATATATTCAAAATGTGTATTAGATAAAATATATTGTTTTCATGTGAAAAATATGGTCAAAACACAAGAAGAGATTCTTGAATTGCATTTTAAAAATTTTTAGAATTTACAAGGTATTGTCTCATAACAAGCAATTATATGATATTTTCGGATTGACAAACGATCCACCAAAAATTGTTTCTAAATATTTGTTTGTGAATCTCTTTTCTTTTCATTAATGCAGTACAATAAGATGCAATGAACAAGGAAATGAAAAGAAGAAATTACTCTCTGATTTTTATAATGATTAGTCTATTAGTTCAAACTACATCCAATTCTCAATCAACCGATTGAGTTTCACTTTGAGACTACTACTGTAAGTTACAAACTGAGTATTATTTGGAACACAATCACTTATGTCTAAAAACCCAAGTATTGTTTGAACACATAACTACTCGTGGCTAAACACTCTAAGTATTATTTAAAATACAGTCACTATTGGCTAAACACCGAGTATTTTTTGGACATTAGTCACTCTTGGCTAACCCGCTAAGTATTGTTTGGACAATAATCATTCTTGGTTAATATAGAGTATTGTTTAGACAACAGTCACTCTTGGCGAATACAAGGTAACAACCAAATTTTGATAGTGTTTTGACACTCGATAATTGATCACTTTGTCGCGACCTAAAACTCACGACGGGTATGGCGGTCCACATAAAAACAAATGAAAAGAAAGAAATGGAGTCGCCACCATAATTTTTTTTTTATGAAAAACTATGGAAAAACTAAGCAAAGAATAAGGAATAAGTCTGCGAATTAGAAATGAGTTCGGGAGTCGGTTACGCGTGGGGAAGGTATTAGCACCCCACAGAGCCTGTCTTAAGACAATACCTTTAATTAAATAATCAAAATCAAATGTGGTTTTTAGAATATTTATTTTTCCCAAAAATATAATATATATAAAAAAGCAATTAAGAACAAAATAATAATTTTTAAATTAAGGGACCCGACAAGGATTGACCCTGCTCCTACGTATCAACATCCTTAACGGGTGAAGAATCAGGGAATACATAGTTCTACCAAATTTGAGTTATTTTGAGAAATTTTGACATTTTATATTTTTTAATTATTATATATTTATTAGTTTGAAAGTTTAATTTCATTTCGACATATCATAGACGCGTTCGGTCTTTTGATAATCCCAAACGAAAATTGAAACTCCTTAAACTAAATTCCGCATGACGCGTGTGGTCATTTAGAACTTAAATCACGAATTGATATTTATTATTAT
>Ga0099824_1004882_pt1 | contig 19129 bp, 8 predicted proteins | sample SiratrowhiteBW_FD_76837 | JGI IMG/M metagenome (GOLD analysis project Ga0099824, IMG submission 76837) | Root nodule microbial communities of legume samples collected from California, USA - Siratro white BW | ecosystem: Host-associated > Plants > Roots > Nodule | place: USA: California... | reverse complement strand
TTATAATATATATAAATAATATATTTATATAATTAATTTATTTTAAATAAAAAAAATATATATACATACATATACACACACATATATATATATATATATATATATATATATATATATATATATATATATTCCGTTTCAAATTTATTATTGAAAATATTTTTGAGCTTAAATAATAATTTCAGATTCGAGTTTTAAACATGTAATTATATTGAATAATTAAAAGGCGGAGTTTTGTCATTTTAGGACACCTACCTGGCTTACACTAGTTGTTCTTATTCAAATTTTCCCCATATTTTCGTTGCAGTTTTATAACTTTTAACTATTCAATTATCCAAACAACTTCATTACAGAAGATAGAAGTAGTGTACAATGTTTTTCAAGCGAATTTTTTCTTCCCTTTATTTCTATTAAAAAATTATTTCTATGTCCTTTTTATTAATTTTTTTTATTACTATCGTTTCAAAAAATTTCATTTTTATAGTATTCTTTCTATAAAATAACTTTTTATACATTTTTAAATATTTTTAATGACACTTTAAATTTATGCATGCACCTCTTATTGATGAGTTATGTAAAGTAAGAATCAATTTTTAAAATAGTTCTGAGTAAATTTACATTAAATTTTTTATTTATTTTTATCTTTCTAAACATAATAATTAATTATAATAAATTCATTACCGGTTATATAATTAATTATCTTAAATAATAGTTAATTATTTTTGGTAAAAGGTAATTTTTACAAATTTTATGAACAATTAATTATTTTAAGTAACAATTAATTATATTTAGCAAATTAAAGATTACACTTAATAATAATCAATTATATTGATTGAAGATGATTTTTTATTTTTGATTATATATAAGTAAGTAATCATATAACTGGGTAAAACTACTTTAAAACTTTCAAGTTTTCTCATAAAAGTACCTTTCAATATTTTCAAAAAGAAGTCAATGACTTTCTAAACAAAATTTTTCTTTTGAAGATTATACATTACCTTTTTTTTTTTTTTTGAAAAGTAAGTATATAAGATTTATGAAAAGGTGACCTTGTTAAAATATATCTTAAATTTAAGTCTTAATTATTAACATATACTGATTTGGTATGAAAATAATCTTGAATTAAGATTCTGGCTGGTAGAATAAAAAGAATTGAATCTGCATTAAATATAATAAATTAAAGTTGAAAGTTGTGAAAAGCGAAAGTGCTTATAAATATTATAAAATTATGTAATTCCAAAACTTAGAAGAAAATCTTAAAAGCAATGCTTCTTCTTGGTATGTTAGCTTAGAAGTTATAGTTGAATTACAATGCTTCTTCTTCATCTTGGTTTGGGTTTCCCTCTTTAAATACTTTTCTTCTTGGTGTGAACCAGAAGCACAACAGTTAACAACACCGTTCTTGCTTCACTTCCAAAGCCACTTTCAACGATTGTTTCGTCAATTTTGCCGACGCCATGAATTCAGAACGTCCAGATTGGTCAAAAACACACTAATAATTCAAGAGTCGAAACCCACATGTGGTTGAATGGATCCATACACTTCTCACAATCTATCATTTGGATTTTCGAACCATTTCAAACTGAAAGAACCATGTCAAAATCTAACTGCCAAAATCCCAGTATAATGAACACTCACCACGAAAACCAAATCCACCATCACCTCAACTGAACTAAAAGGGAAGAAAAAATAGTACATCAAATGGAAGAATGATTAGGGCTAACAAATGTATTTTTTTTTTCATATTTTTTTAAAATTATATATGGTCCCACTAGGAATAATATACTATAAATTTTTTTTATCTAGTGTATATAATTTTTTTTATATAGTTATTTTTTAACATGAAATAAATAGAAAAAGTAATTTAAAAAATAGTTTGAAAATTTTATCTTTCTATAAACTTTTTAATTTCAATAGTTAATAATGATCTTTTTTTAATTTTTCAAAATACGGACGCAGGTGATAACATTTGTATTTATACAGTTTTCATAATTAAAATATGTGAATTTATCAGTGTTATTAGTTAAACATCTTACATTTATACACTCGATAAGATAATGTAAGACAAAATTTCATTTGATGTTTTTAAGGCAACAGATTAAGAATTTAAATGCTTACTATTTTATATTATTTTTAGGGTAGTTATTGTAAAAAAAAAAAAAAAAAACATTTGTAAAATTATAAACTTACTTTGCAGTGAATAGGTTTTTTATAAAAATAAATTAAAAAAAATATATGAAATTAAATTAAAATATGTTATTTATAATTAAAATATTATTAATGATATCACGATTGTTTTCGGCTAGATTAATATAAATAAATATAAAAGTATTACATGACAAATGAATTAGAAGTTTTGTGTTGACGTAATACGTGTTGACGATAGAAATAAAAAAAAAAACCCATGTCAAGACCAAAATAAATTATTATAGTATGAATTCGATTATTTGAAGGTACTATTTTTACTTCTATTTTTTATCTTTTATTTTCCTATATGTTATAAAACCACATGTGAAAGTCTCTTTAAAGAAAGAAAAATAGAGAAAATTGAAGAAAGTATTGCTATGCTGTTTCACAAGACTAATGTTATACGTTTCCAAGATAATAGAAGACAACGAGTCAAAAAAAAGTTAACAAAAAAATAGGCCTTTATAATAGTAGTAAATATCCTCATAAAGCATTTTTAGTATAAAAAGTAAATTAAAAAAGGGTTTAAGGAATTAATTAAAAGGAAAAAATCTCCACCACTTGTTTACTTCAAAAAAATTGTACAAATAGGAATGAAAAAATAACCTGACACCTGTCTCTTATTTAAAGTTCTCAGTCAATTCAAAAACAACAACACATCATATTATTCTTATTTAAGTTATTATTTGCTTCAAATGTCTTTTGTTTTGACCTTAATTTCAATGTTCTTCTTTTTTGCACGTTGGATAATTGGTCGGCATTACTTTCTTCTTTCTGTCCGCATACATTGGATGTATGTGTCAATGGAGTGTATGAATTTTTTTTAAAAGAAAAATATGTATATAAATGGATGATAATTTAATTTTAGAAAAATAAAATCTTGATTTGGTTTTCAATTGTATAAAAACTATGATAGTTAGATCGCATTATGTAGCTTTATAAAAAATTAATTCATAAACTTTATATTTTAATATCAAATTAATCCTAAAAAATTAATTTAGTATTAAATTATATGTTTGAAATGGTCTAAATAATATAATGATAGAATATAATTATCACATTTTTTACTATGAGATGTGAAATTAGAATGTTTATTTAAAAAAACTTATATCGACTTATATATTTAAAGATTAAAATAATCATTTATCCAACCAAATATTCACATAAAAATTGTGCTGGTGTGCTTCCTCTTCGTGTGTCTCCTGTCAAAGCATATAATTTTATAAAGACAAATATTTTGATATTATTAGCAAAATTTAATTCAATCTCTAAACCTCAATTTATTTATTTAAAAGTAATAAAAGAAAAAAAATTAGAGATAATAAGCTGAGTTAAATAAGGTTTTTTCTTAATAAGTATTATTCAACTTTAAAAAAAATTAAGGTTAATTAGCTTTGGTTTCTAACTTGTTACTAACTATTGTTTAGGTTTTAACATAATATAATCTTAAAGAAATAGTTACGTAAGGAAAATAGAAAGTTAAAAATGACATTTTCAATATATTTTTAATAAATTAGATATTAATTTTTAGTGTAATATATTTAATTAAAATCTTTTCGAAAATATCAAATATAATATATTACATTATTTTATTACGATATAAATAATATATGAAAACCTATAATTAAAAGATACTTTTATTTATCTAATGTTTTGATATTATATATATTGAAACTTAAAAGGTTCCTGTAGTTTGCATATTAATTATACAATAGTAATAGTTAATGAATGTATACAGCTACTTATCTGGATTAGTATATTTATATTAAATAATACATTACATTTTATGTAGCATTTTTAAAATTTGACTTCATCTAATAATTATTTAAAGGCTTATTTTACATTTAAATTGGTAAATAAGTGTGAGTAAAATTGTGAAAATTAGTCTAGTTAAACATATCACAGTTTAAGAATGTGTTTAGTTGGAACGACGGATATCCAATTATTATTACATAGTAAAGAAAAGAAAAAAAATTTAAAAATTAAGAAATAAAAATAATATATAAAAATAAAAATTGAGGTAGAAATAAAACAGTTTTTTTTTCTTTACAAGTTTGGGAAAGATTTATCCACAAACTATTTAAAGTTTATTAATATAATGTTATACTTTTCACAATCAAATCTTATTGAATATAATTAATTATATAGTATAATATACTAAAAATAATAAAATATAAATTATTATTATAAAACAATAATAAAATTACAATTTATTATTTAATTAAAATTAATTTATAATATTATCGAAAAACTCTTTAAAATTTATTAAAATAGTATTATATTTTTTATAATCAAATTTTATTATTAATTAATTTATATATTATTATTATTATCATAAAATAAATATAATTAATTATATGATATAACATACTAAAAAAATAAAATATAAATTATTACTATAAGATAATAATAAAGTATTAATAAAAATAAAAATGATAATAATACATTTAGAAAATTATAATAATAAAATTGTAATTTATTATTTAATTGAAATTAATTTATAATATTATTTTATAATTTTATCAATGTATATTTTTATCGTCACATCATTTATAATCTTTCATAAACTTTCTCTTCATTTTTCATTATTTTTTCCTAATCCAAATAACTCAAGTTTCCACCAACTTTCATCTCAAATTTCTTCCAATTCACTTTCTCAAATTAATCTTAGGATCCAAACAAAGTCTAAAAGTATAACCTAATTAAGAAAATATTAACTAATTTTTATTTAACCCAGCAAGTGAATGAAACAAGTAGGACTGGTGAAAAATAAGTCAAAAACTTATTAAACCTTAAAAACAGTTATAGTTTGCTGTAGAAAAAAGATGAAACAGTTATATTAAAATGTATGCACATATTTTACCATCGATTTAGTATTGAAAGAAAATTCATGAGTGATTTAAAAAAGAGGTTGATCAATTATTAGCCAATCTGTATTGAACGCAGTAGGCACATTAATAACAAATTATGTACTTATTTAGATCTCAATCTCGATTGAAATCAAAAACTGCAACTCATTATTTGATCACCTATGTCTCATTTGACAAGAATTAGATCAGTAGCATGTTTTTATTGCACAAATTGATGTACATGTCTCAAGGACCTAGACAACATTTCATTCAAAAAAGAATAATGACTGGTGACACATTCCAGCATTTGAAAATGGTGAATGCAACATAAAGTGAAACAACCTAGTGCTAGAACAGTTGAACAACTTAGTATGGCATTGGAAACATCAAATGAATAATGAATTTCAGATTTCTAAGAAGCCACCCAAAGTCATTCTTTTGAAGACATTCTCTATTGAATGATACATACCACAAGGGATCGTTCACATGGCAGCTACACTACACTCAACCGTGCACAAAATGACACTCACAAATGACAAATCTCACTGATTTTAGGCCAATAGGAAGAACAATTCTTGTGTGAGCACAATATCATGACCATTATTTATTTTAACATGCTTTTGATTGAATGTGCCCATAAACTATGTTCACACAAGAATTACCAAGAGAAGGGTAGGGGAAGCTATACATAGAAAACCTGACCAACATTTAAGAGACTCTCATGAGGAACATTGAAGATCACACTATTTTCCCTGCAAATCTTCCTCAGAAAAGCATATATATAATCCACAGCTATTTTCTTGTAGAATCTCGAGTCCCTACTAGCCCTCACAACTGTGTTTCCGAGTATGTGAACCACTCCAGCATCTCTGCAGCTGTTCAAAAACTCAACTTCATCAACCTCAGTGTGGCTGCTTACATGACCAGAGGACCTAACAGTAGCATTCAACTGTGATGGAGATGTAACTGAAACTATAGAATCCACCGATGAAACTGTTGCATCCATGTTCAATGATGCTGTGTTTGCATTATTGTTCAATATTAGGCCTTCTCTTGACCTCTCAGTTTGTTGTTCATACAAACTGTAGTCATCTGAATCTGAGCACCCCTCCATCATAGACTCCAGCTTAACAAACACAAAAAGATTGTGGAAAAGCTTTTTCTCAAAGTCCTCATCTTTCTTGTGCAGATCTTTGTATCCGTACCTTGCCACGCATCGAAACATGCGGAAGTTCTTAGGGCCAATCCGCTTGACAAGGAACCTTTCATCTTCTGGGACAGTGTAGACAGGAAGATACTTAACACATACAAAAACAACAACAGAATGGATGGCTGGTAGGTTTGTGATGAAGTGAGAAAATATGTGGGGTACTCCACTTGCAAGCTCAGTGTATACCAGCCCTATTCCTGGGACACGAACAAGTCCTAAACTTGGTCCAAGTCCAAGAATCCATGCCATTGAGACCTTACTGTGCATTTCAAACTCGTAGCGTTTCACTGTGCCATAATGCCACACATACATGATCAGAAGAAATGCTCCAGCAATTGCAAGGGGAGCCCATCCACCTTGATCAACCTTGAAGAGTACAGCAGAGAAGTATGTGCATTCCACAATCAATGATAAGCCAGTGAACACCACAACCAGAATCCAGTGGCAGCGCCACACTAATATCATGATTAAAATCATAAGCAATGTTGTAACCAGCATCACTAGTACAACTGCAGTACCTGCAATTACAAATTGGTTGCACAATTTAAAGGAAGCCTGTAGTATCATTGCATAATATGTTGAACTTCTTACACCCTTTTATGTGAAAAGGATATAGGAAATCCCCATTCATGTAGTACTTATAGGATCCTTTACTGAATTTTTTTTCTTTTCACTTTTGTATGTGTTTAGTCCCATGGTCAAATAGTATTTTATCCTATTTTGCTCTTTCCATGGAGTTCACATGTCCTCCTCCAAGTTGTACATTCTATCTCCTTCCTATAAACTTCCTTTTCTTATAAAAGAAAGGTGAAAAAGTATGCTTCACAACATTCAACAAAGGAAGAATAACTTACCATATGCATTTCCAATTTGACTCTGATTTTTAAACCCAGCTGTGACAGCAATGCATAGAATCATAAGGATCCAATTGATATCTGGAATGTATATCTGGCCAAGGAACTTCTTTGATGTATGCACAACTTTTATTCTTGGGAAACAGCCATGAGCATTGGCTTGCTTAATAATTGAGAAGGTTGCCGATATTGTGGCCTGGCTTGCAACTATAGCTGCTGCTGTTGCAACAACAAATACTGGCCAGTATATTTTGTCTGCAGAATTAAGGATAATCAAAATCTAAAATTTATTCAAGACTAGTTAATTAAAGTAGTGAGACCCATTAAATTTTATAATTTGCAATAAATTTAGTAAAATGTAAATTAAAAAAAGTGTATTAATTGTTAACACTTCTCCTTATACTATTAACATCATCAAGCACAAAACTATCTCTCAAGTTTCAAAAAAATCAATCCAACCAAACTCTATAACAAAGGCCCTAATTTTATGAAGTCTTAAGTTTTTTTCTTAACTGGGACCCCTCAACTCCCCAATTAATATGCAAAATCTCTCTGGTGAATCATCACACCAACCACGCTGTAATTGACATCTCACTAGGTATCCAAATAACACCAGTCAACATAAAATATCTATACGAGAAAGAAAAGTGGAACTTCCACCAAGAGGTTTATCCTAAGAATGTAGCAACATGGTTGTTGATCATATTCTAAACACCACATATCACAAGTGGAAATATCAAAATAATAAGTGTGAGAAATATAACAAACCTGGAATAGAACGATAAAATGCATCATTTGAATGTGTCAAGTTATGCATAAGGTAAGCAGCTTGTCCAGAGTAGGCTAAAAGAAGGCAAGGAAACACTAGGAGAGTAAATGCAATCTGTACAGAAGAGACTGGAAAGTGGCCTAAGTCAGCAAAAAGAGCCTCTGTGCCTGAAATAAATCATCACAAATAACCAAGCTCAAGTCATGTATTCACTTCACTTAATTAACAATTCTGAAATGCATGGAGGAACTCAACAGTTCTATATAGAAAATGAATATACCTGTTATGCTGAGCAAAATGCCACCAAGGGAAGTCCAACCATCTCTACCTCCTCGTTTTAGATAGCGGTATATATAGACTGGTGAAAAAGCTTTTAGAACACTGCTGCCATATTTACAGATGTTGAACATGCCTATGCCTCCAATTAGGAGAAACCAAAGAAGGACAACTGGAGCAAAGAGCCAACCAACTCTATCTGTACCGTAATGTTGCATGCTGAATAACCCAACTAGTATAACAACAGCAACCAGCACCACTACTTCTGCAACTCAGGAAAAAATGAGAAAAAATGATAAACCTTTCAAGACTAAGAACATAAAATAGTTGAATTTGAAACTGTAATACTTAACAAAGATAATGGTAGATACAAACAGAAGAAAAATGCAATGTTACATTATAGGTGTAGGACCGTACCATTACTCAAATCTGCGTGATTTACCTTGATGCCACCAACCGCAGATAAAACTGCAACAAAAGATTTTGTAATGAATATCTGGAACTCACTGAAGGGATATTTAAGATGATACTAAAGCAGAAAACAAAGCGTACTGAAGCTGAATTATTTTATCTGCAGCCTTATGCAATACATCATACATGAATCTATAAAGAGGTGGACTACTTCATGAAATTAATTTCTAATTAATCCATTCTTAAAGAAGAAGAATAAATAAGCTTTACAAATGATATTCTAAGATCCTAAGGCCATTCAAAAATACTGCCAATTTCAAATTATATTCTACTCACTGTTCTTTTCTATCCCCTCAAAATGACTTTATGGTTTCCCTTCACAGTTCAGTCAATTTGCACATTTTGACATATAAAATGCAGAAGCATATAAAACGGTTGGTAGATATAGTACTTGGGTAAACAGAAAGTTCACATCACAGAAACATAAACAAAAGGGAACAAGAAGATCAGTTTCAGACACAAGCATACCAGATATAGCTGGGGTAAGAATACCATCTCCAATCACCATGCAAGTACCAACAAGGGCGAGAATAAGAATGATATTTTTAATATAAGCTTGTTCCTCTAACCATCTCTTGGTTTTTGCAGCAAAGGACTTTTCACGGATGGTAGACCGACTATATGTTGTTAGCTCTTCATCCGTACGATGCTGGTTGGGAATGGTTCTAATGTTTGCATGTCGACAGAGCAAGGCATAAAGAGCCAATGTTCCACCTGCTCCATACATGTCCAACAGTATCAATATGTTGAAATACTAGTATGCTTAGCTATTTCCTTAGTCCAACCATAAATATACTAATTACCAAAATCAAACAAGTACCTTGACCATTATCATTCGCTCGTAGTACAATAAAAACATATTTGATGAGCGGCACCAGAGTAAGAGAGTATATAATCAAAGAAAGAGCTCCAATCACATCCTCCTGGTTGTCAATTCCACGAGGAAATGTGTTATAGAAAACGTACAATGGGGAAGTGCCCAAATCTCCATAGACTACACCAAGACTCTGATATGCAAGCCGCAGAAGCAACAGTGTAGAAAATTTCTGAACAAATCAAACCAATAACAAAAACAAATTATACACCAAATTGCATGGCTAGCATAACATCTTTTGAAACTGTAAGAGAGAATTAGAGAATGAAGAAATTCCGATTGAAAGTTTAACTTATAATCACTCAACAGACGTGTAAAAAATATGGATTTCTTAGTCTACTCCGCATTGATTAGGAGTTTGATTTTTGACAGCCTGATTCTGATAAATTGCAGTGTCCTAAATTAAATACACAAAACTGAATCCATCAAAAGAAAGTATGTGAAGGGGGATTTGCATCATACCTTTTCTCTGTACATGTTTTTGAGCTTTTCAGCTTCTTCATCCATTGGCTGGTCAATCCTCTGTTCCAAAACCCACATACCGCCTCTGCCATCACCGTCTTCACCAAACCCAGTTGAAGTCATTTAGTGATCGGTTGAATAACTTTGTCTGTTACTAACAAACGTGAAATAGTTAGGTACCTAAACAAACACTCACACACAACAGTTGAAAGTAAACTCTGATGAAATCCATGCCTACGCAAACCAAGGATCCAAAGTACCCTATAAAAGTTGGAAAAGCAAGCAAAGTTGGTTATTTCAATGAGTGGTTCCATCACCATCCATCCCATCTTTGAAAGGAAAAAAATTTACAAACCCAATTTCAATCAACGTATAATTTGCATCGGCCAAGCCTCCACAAACCAAAGCAAAGCATATTCAAACCAACTACAGATATAAGAAGAATTAAACTAACAGCACCAAAAGCCTCTAAAAGGATAAAACTTAGAGACAGTTGGTGTTCTCATTAGAATTGTGGCTTCACACAATCTGTTAAGGATTAACAGATATGCCAAAAACACCCGCATCTGAGTTTTGTCCCCAGATGCTTTTCAGCCAAACTCACTATTATTCAAATTAGTCAAGGCAAAGCCTTTATCTGAAACCATTTTTAATCAGATAACAATATAAAATTTTGAACTCATAAATCATAACAATCTCAAATTTAAAATTGAAAACTAAAGAATTGGAGAAAACCAATCCTCACCTCCCCTGGACTGTCACAAAAACCTGGTACTTGTCAACCTCAAAGTGTTCAGCAGAAGCAGTATCAGTGACAATTTGGTGTCAGCCACAGAACCAAAAACCAAGCTCAGATTCATCAGGTATCCAACACAAGATAGTTCGAGGTCGTGGAGGAAGAGAAAACCAAAAGGGTAACGTTAAGGCTGAACACTGTCAGTGTCCAATAACAGACAAAAAATCACAGAGCAAGAGAGAGAAAACACATGAGACAGTACAGCCACTTGTTTTTGTTTCTTTGGATTGCTCCTTTATGTTAATTGAATGCGTCACTATTTTTGTGGTAATCTTATTCCCCAAATGAAAAGGATATGAGAATGGGATAACTTCGATTCCAACCTGGTTTTATCATGGTTTTTTAATTGGTGCCTCATGAGTGATGCAACCACCAAGAACAAAAGTTTATGCTGTCGTATAAATGCTGCTGCGGCATGTCAATGATACATATGATTATCATTCCTAGTGTTACTGTCAACTCAACGTGGTTATTCTTATTTTTCTGAAACACTTTTTAAATTACCTGTTTGATTTGATTAATAAAATTATATAAAGAGAGGAACCTTCCTGTAAGATTACTGGGAATAGTATTTAAAAATTAATACCCATTAGTGATTTCTTAATTTGACAGGTAATATTTAAATACAAACTCAGAAGAAATTAAATTAAATAAAATTCTAAATTAATATAAAACAATAATAGCATATATTTTGTAAGGAAAAAACAAAACATAGTAAAATGTTAAATATCAATTATTTTTTGCTTGTGAGTTTTAATGGTTTTGTATTTTTTTTATTTAGTTATATATTTCAGTCTAATTAAAATATCAAAATTTATAATGATATTTAATATGAATTTTATAAAAAAATAAAAATAAAAAAGATGTTAAATATCAATAACTTATAAATAAATAGATTTAATGTATTGACATAAGATACTTTTGTCAAAAATATATTTGTTTTGCTAAAATAAAAAGAAAAATTAATTGACCAACTTGGTTCATTATTAGGTTTGGACGATTCTCTGTTGATTTCTGAACGAACCAAGCTTTCTAGGTTAAATGAACTGAATAATTAGTCAGTTGACTTTATCAATAATGGAAAAAAATTCTTTGTACCAATGACCGTGTGTGGATATAAAAGGAGTTAATTGACAATTATTTATTAAACTTCTTTAGAAATATATTTATAATAACGTTAATTTAGATGCCTTGAAAAAATAATTATAATACTAAGCATTTAGTCTCAATCTTAATCATATATATGAATATGTAAAAAAAGTTCAGTTATAGGTTATATTTAATCTTATATCATTAACTACTTTATCAAGAAATGAGTAAAAACTTAAGAAAATTTACTGTTAATTTTATTAAATAATAAATACGAAGTGGCACTCATGTTGGTGGGTCTCAAATTAACAAATTAATGTTAAATTGGTTTATTAATTATTAGCATATTTTATAGTTACTCAAGCTCGGTCAACCTGAAAAAATAAACTTAATTATCTACATAGTCAAACTCAAATTTTATAATTGCGACATTAATTATTTTAAAATATCATTTGTGATTACATTATGATATGTTATAGGAGCAATTTATTACACTCTTAACTTTAGGAATCATTTTCGATATATCAATCACCAATCTCTTTCAGAAAATAAAATATGAACTAAGCGATATTTTTCCTCTCAAAAAGCCAGAAGAAACTTATTTTAATATTTTTTTATATACACCGTATACTTGTTTTCTTAAATACATTTTTGTGCTTCAAATTGATTATGCCTAAATTTAAAAATGATTCTTTTACTCCTCTAGTTTTAAAAAAGGTGAGATTTTTATTTCTTTGAGTGAAAACATTTTAAAAATTAGAATGAAAAAATAGGACGGAACAAATTAGACATTTTAGTTTGCTAGCGAGTACAGATTTGTAGATCAGAGTGTCATATGTGCATTCTGCATTAACTTTTTTAATTTTTTATTATTCATTTATTGGATATAATTAAAAAAATTTATTTATTATTTTATTATTATTATATATTTGTAAGTATATAGATTTAGATTGTATTTCGTAATCTATTTTAATATATATATATATATATTATAAAATATTTCTTTATTTACTTGTAGTAATATTTATTTTTTATGGACCAAATATAAGCTGAATAAACTCTCAAAATTTATATTAAGGGACAATGTTTTAAAATATGTTTTGCAATTCTTTTTAAACACCAAAATCCAATAAAACAAAAATAACATCTTCAATTTCTTCAACATTTAATCTTCAAATCTCTATAGTCTTCGTCAAACTCCTTGTCTCTTCTATTTTCTCAATTTCACTCTTACCTTTTGCATCTTCATAGATCTAAGCAATTAAAGAATATGAATGCAAATGACAAACTTACCTCCTTTACTAATGCATAGTTTGTCATCATCTAATGTTATGAAAAAAATTGAGAAGTAGAAAATTTTGTATTCCAAAAATTATTTTGTATGATGTTTTAGAAGATAATTATGGTCTTTTTAGTTTCTAGTTTCTTTATTAGTTTAAAACTTATTGGTTGTGTTTATTAAACAAATTCTTCTTTATTAACTTAGTGTGTTTCTTGATATACTTCAAGTAAGATTTGTCAAAACACTAATTTCTACCTTTTTGTATTTATTTCTTTTTTGTCTTTAAACTACTTGTTAAATTTTCATTTTACCATTTTTTAATATGATAAGATTTTGTTACACATAAGTTTTTCTTTTTCTCTCTTCTTCCCCCATAAATAGAGTCTTATTATAATTCTTACATAGGATAGAACTTCTGTTAATACTTTTATTAATAGGATATTGATAACGATAAATATTAGGATCCTTTATTTAACACAAGATTATTTGAATTTTATTATTAGTTTTTACTATTTTATATTGCTCTATTTATTTTAACCATTGCACTATTTAAAATATTTATTTTATTATTTCAACATTATATCGGTATTACATACAATAATTTTTAATTATATTTTACACTTTTTAATCACTATATTAATTAAACATAAAGAAAGCATGATATAAACTTAAATGTGGGAAACAACAGAAATTTTCTAATAGTTAAAATTTGTACAATTTATTATTTTTCTCTTGATGGTGCTCAGATCTTTGTTTTTACGGATCTCACATGACATTTGAAAATTTCATCTGTAATTATTGGATACCAAACCGAAGAGATTTCTACATTTATTAGCAGTTCTCTGCATCTCTCTCCCATATGACTGATACCAAATTTCTAAAGAAAATATAATTTCTTTAAAACAAAAAAAAAATAATACTCAGTGAAGAAGATGAATAAAAAGAAGAAGAAGAAGAAAATGTAAATAACAAGACCTTTTTCCAAAACTCTCTCTATCACCTCACATTGCTCTGCCTCTAGTCCAATCATGAAACATCAAACATCAGCAGGAGAAGGGGAATCAATCCAAAATGTGTACATCACTTAACATTACCCTTCTCCAATAATGACACATCAATTATATTAATCCAACTGTTATGGAGGGGGCACAAAATATCACAGCTACACCATATTTTGACTTTTATGATAATCATTCCATTATTTACTAAATTAGACCCTGCTCACTTTAAATGTCATCATGGTACCTAAGGTAATATTTGCCACCATTCTGTGACATGGATATCCAACAAGATCATGGAGAGGGCAGAAAAAAGTCACTGCTAAACCCCACTTTTGACTTTGATGATAATCATTCAATTATTTGCTTGAATAGACCCTAATCACTTTTGTGACATCCAGCAAGATATTAAGTTTTCCATTCTTTAACTCGTGTAGAACACCTTTACCCTCAAACTAAAAATTGCTTCTCACTAGTTACAATGATACAATGGGTCATAATATTATTATTATTCACTAAGGTTACATTATGTACTAATTGTGAAGAAACACACTTTCTGTTGCCAACACAAGAAAAGTAAAGAAGCAAGCTAGGATCTTTTGTCATTACAAAAATTGGAGTCCGTGGTATATTACAAATATTTCACAATTTCAGAAATCCAGCATGCGGAAAGCTACACTATATTGCAGTGGCATATAGGCTATTCAAACAGTGACTGGTGAGGGTATTGAAGGAGGGACCCTATTTTCAGCAGGAATTTCAACAAACTCGGACAGGAGAGCTCGGAATTCATCTCCACTCATTGTCTCCTTCTCGAGTAGAACTTCCACAATCTTATCAATTGCTTCTCGGTTGTTCCTTATTTGGCTCAATGCAATTTCATATGCTTCATCTGAAATTCTCTTTACAGCAGCATCAATGTCTTCAGCAAGCTTTTCTGACATTGAGTTTCTTGCCATCATTCTCATGATCACATCTGCACTTTGAGCCGATGAGTCCATGAGTGACCAAGGACCAATATCAGACATTCCGAATGTGGTTACCATCTGCAAGAGTATCATTTACATTTATTAGATGAACAGGTGTTAATAAAGTTGTATCTGGAGAATAAGGTAGGAGAATAAGAAAGATTATTTTGGCAATGAGTATTAAAAATTCGTCCTCCGTATGAAGAAATATTGTTCTTTCAGTTAAAGACCAAAAATTTGAGTTTTAAGCATTAAAAAGGTAATTTTACAAGACCTCAATTCGGCTCTCACCAATCAATTAGAGCTAGATAAATAAAATACTGAATGTACAGATAAAGTATAACCAAATTCAGATTACATTACCAATTCTGTAGAGTCTAAAACACTACTAGCATCCGTCCCCACCAAAAGCAAAATAGAAGAAAAAAAAAAAAAGAGAACAAGTGAAAATTGATACATCACAACAGAAAATGAAGTCATGAACACCAACCTGTTTGGCCAAACCGGTTATTTGCTGCAAATCACCAGCTGCTCCAGTGGTAACCTCAGGCTCACCAAAAATAACTTCCTCTGCTGCTCTGCCACCTAGTCCACCAACAATTCTTGCGAAGAGTTGTTGCTTGGAGATCAGAGTTGGGTCATCAGCAGGAATAAACCAGGTAAGACCCCGAGCTTGCCCACGAGGAACCAAGGTTACTTTTTGTACAGGATCATGACCAGGAGTCAAAGTTCTGCAAGTACATATAGATATTTGAGAACAATTGTATTGTTTACTATAACAGCTTCTGAATGAGAACTACAATTTTTTTCTGGATTGCACCTATATACAAATGTAACACCAGTTTATTTAGGCATAGCACCTTGCTTTCATTGCCATCATACACATTTACTCAAAACAACTAAACCCTGATTTTTTGCTTACCCACAAATAGCATGCCCAACTTCATGATAAGCCACTAAGCTTTTGCTCTTCCCATCTGTCATCACTGTTCCTTCCATTCCAGCCACAATCCTATCAATAGAATCATCAATCTCCTTGGACGAAATAGCTGCCTTTCCTCGCCGACCAGCTAATATAGCAGCTTCATTCAGAAGGTTTGCCAGATCTGCCCCACTAAAACCAGGTGTTCTCATAGCAATTACCTCAAGTGAAACATCAGCTTCAAACTTCTTATTGCTACCATGAACTTTTAAAATTTCAGTCCTTCCCCGAATATCTGGAACATCAACTGTCACCTGCAAAAGCACTATGTTCAGTGATTGGATCACACAAATGTGTATTAATCATTAGCTAATATAACCTTACCTGTCTATCAAATCGGCCTGGCCTTAACAATGCAGAATCAAGAATGTCAGCCCTGTTAGTAGCTGCAATGACAATGATACCGGTATTACCCTCAAATCCATCCATTTCTGTCAAAAGTTGGTTGAGGGTCTGTTCCCTTTCATCATTCCCTCCACCAATTCCAGTACCCCTTTGCCTTCCAACAGCATCAATTTCATCAACAAAAACAATGCATGGAGCATTTTCTTTGGCCTTCTTGAATAAATCTCGGACTCGAGAAGCACCAACGCCAACAAACATCTCTACAAACTCAGAACCTGAGATTGAAAAAAATGGGACACCTGCTTCACCTGCAATAGCCTTTGCTAAAAGTGTCTTCCCAGTTCCAGGAGGACCAACAAGAAGAACACCTTTTGGTATGCGAGCCCCAACAGCAGTGAATCTCTCAGGCTTTTTAAGAAATTCCACCACCTCCATAAAATCCTGCTTGGCTTCATCCACTCCAGCAACATCGTCAAATGTCACTCCAGTATTAGGCTCCATTTGAAACTTGGCTTTGGATTGACCAAAAGCAAGAGGAAAGCCTGACCCACCAGGACCTCCCACTCCTCCTGATGATCGTCTTGAAAGAAAGAACAATCCTCCAATCAAAATTAGAGGGAAAGCCAGGTTCCCAATCAGGTTAGCTAACGGAGAACCTGTCTCTTCTTGGCCATTATGGGCTGCAAAGTCAATGTTCTTTTCCCTGAGTTTCTGAAGGAGCTCTTGGCTAAGTCCGGGAAATTGAACACGCACTCGCTGCACTCTATTACCCAACTCAGGAGACACAGCCTCCACAATAGCTGTGGTTCCATTCTCATACAGATCCACTTTTTTAACTCTATCCTTGTCCAAATACTCAAGAAACCTAGAATAAGACATTCTGGAGGAGGACGCCCCTTGTTCATCAGCATAAGCTTTCCCACTTCCTAATAGTACAGGTAAGCCAACTCCGACATTCAACAATTTCAAAAATTCTCTTCTCCCTTCATGTTTTCTTTGATCCAATGATGCCTTGACAGATATTGTCTTGGATTCCTTATTCAATGATGAAAGCCTGTGAGATGAGAATAGATATCTTCCATTGACTTCCTTGCCAAGAATTATTTTATTACTCTGTGTGTATAAACCACTCCCACCAAGGCATGCCAATGATGCTGCCATCCGTGTCAAGAAGAGGACCTGAAATATGGGTTATGTAACACCGATTATATCTGTGATTAGCAGGAAAAACCATATGGCACAAATAGAATCTGTGATTGTCAAGTAATTTCTTATAACAAAACGCCACCACAGTAAATTCAGTCTACACACTAGAAAAACATACTCATCTACGTAAACTGTGCCCTTGGAAATTCTAGCTATGAAAAGAAACAAGCTACAGAAGAACAAAAGTTCAGCAGAATGAACAAGTGGACGGATCATGCAATAAGCCAATTTCAGATCTTAGGATACAACATTCTATATGAATGTACTCATAAGTGTAGAATACACAACATGTAATAGTTATCCGGTAAGCTTCTCTCCTTTTCTCCTTTCCTTGTGAATCAAATATACACTCATTAAACTTAATCTAAGGGTTTGTAGTGACTTAAATATACTAGCCTGTGACACTTATTATCCTATCAAACCATTCAACAAGAGAGTAACATAAAAAAATAAATAAATAAATACCAACAAGAGCCAAGTACCAGCACATATGTACAAAACAAATACGCAATTGGAACAAACTTTCTCTCACAATTTCTGGAATTGTAAGCAGTCTCAGTTCAAACGGCGGACATAAACAACTTCAAATGTGAAAACTTTGGCTCAAAGGGTCAACCATTAACAACTCCAACAATCAAATTATTCACTTAACAAACAAGTAAACAAAATTGGTAATTAAGGGTGAGGACAAGAAGAACTCGGCACTACAGAAAGATGGCACAGACCCATTAAAAGTGGAGGGCAAAAGAAGAAGTCACATACCTGAAAACAAAGAATCTGAGAGAGAGTGTGGAGAAGGGAGAGAGAAGAAGAGAAGTGAGATAGTAGAAGAAGCTACGGAGCTGCAAGAGACGTGTTCGGGTTTGAGATGGAAACGTGGGATGAAAGAGAAGTGTGTACATCTTCGTGATCTTACTCTTGAGATTGATTTTGTTGGGAATGGTTTTAAATAATTTTTTAAAAACTTTGAAGGATAAAAATTCTGATTTATTCTTTGAAATAAATGACATACGAATTGATGCAGAATATAATGAGAACTAAATTTTGTAATTTAATATTAAATTACTCCTAAAGATATGATCATCCACCTTTTTTATATCAGAATTTTACAATATAATTAATTAACTTGCCAATTTCTTTTGAATTTTAAACGGGACCTCGCGGACCATTGTTTTAAGAGACCAGTCAAGAAATTAAAAAAGTTCATTATTGAAAATAATACAAGAATAAAGTATTGAGAATAATACAAGAAAAAATCTTTTTATTTCTTAACCAATATTCTCGAGAAGATATGGCTCGATCTATTTAAACTGGTTTATTCAATAGAAATGTTAAATTTAGACATCTAAAATCATACTTAATTAAATAAGGTTATGAAAAAAATCCTGATAGCTCAATTTTTTCGAAATACGTTAATCTATTCACTCTGTTAATATAAAATATTAATAATAATATATATATATATATATATATATATATATATATATATATATATATATATATATATATATATA